>Ga0315549_1000202_pt1 | contig 73449 bp, 82 predicted proteins | sample SalMarSW160200MG_FD_203101 | JGI IMG/M metagenome (GOLD analysis project Ga0315549, IMG submission 203101) | Salt marsh sediment microbial communities from the Plum Island Ecosystem LTER, Massachusetts, United States - Salt Marsh Sediment SW1601-200 ... | reverse complement strand
AGATTACACTTAGAAGGGCAAATACTATCCCTACCACAATGCCAAGCATAATTATAGACAGTTCTTTGTAACTCCTACCCATACCAAAGAATCTATTGTTCATTTTAAAAAGTTTTCCATACCACAAAAAAATAGCCGGGCGCGGATTCGAACCGCAGTCGCGAGGTCCAGAGCCTCGCAGGATTGGCCGCTACCCTACCCGGCTTTATTTTTACTTAATTCGGTTCATTTAATAATTTTACTGATCTCCCTGAACTCTGGGGTTCCTGCCTTTTCCAGAAGTCGGTAGAACAAGATTTCAGTTGTAGTTAGATATATATCTTCCTGTACCATTCTTTTTAGAGAAGTTTCATAATCGATCTTTTTTCTTGAAGAAGTAGCATCAACTACTACATATGGAACATACCCTCTCTTAACGGCGTCTATGGCTGTATTTAAAACACATACGTGAGATTCTATTCCTACAAGCACAAGATTTTCGATATCAAATTTTCCTATAATTTTCAGGAATCTTTCTTCTCCGAAACAGCTGAAACTTATCTTCCCTATAGGTTCTGTTTCTATGAGATTTGAGATACTCTCAACTGTTTTTCCAAGACCTTTAGGATACTGTTCTGTTATCATTATGGGCATTTTTAAGATCTTAAATATCTTTATAACCTTCTCTGCATTGGAAATAACTTCTTTTATGTTATGAATAACAGGCAAAAATTTCTCCTGTAAATCAATTACTACTAACGCTGTATTATCTCTATCCATGTATAAAAAAATCTGATCTTGTATTTAAAGGTTTCCAAACGAAAAATATATATAATCGCTTCTTATATGATGTTCATGCACAAAGTCGGGATAGTCGTATTGGTTATAGGGCTAATTTTATTAAGTTACGGTGTAAAACTCGGACAGAACGTGGATACGGAGAATATTGCCACCTATATATGTCTTTCCTGTCTTGGGCTTACTCCCTCGGGGTATGAGACAGGGATAGAACATGAAGGACTCGAGAAATTAAGCAATGAGATAGAGCTTATAGTCTTTTCTGCAGAATGGTGCAAAGCATGCCCGAAAGCTATAGATATTGTCAAAGAGATAGCCGAATCCTCAGAATTCATAAATTATAGAGTTATAAAATATGAAGAAGAACCTGAGGAGTTCGAAAGTTTTGGAATTGATTTAAATGGCTTGCCTATTACCGCAGTGATCATAGATGGAGAGATAACTGATGTGCTTGATGGAGCTTTCAAGCTTGACAGCAGAATATTAGAGGCTATAGAAAAGTTTACAGAGGAATAACATGAAAAGACTACCTTTCATCTTTGGACTCGGGATTTTAATTTTCTCTATAATAAATATGAAGATGGGATATCTGGGAAATCCTGAGATAGATGAAATTGACTTTTTTATTCTTTTAATAGCGTTAATCCTTATAGGAATCGGCATATTTATTTTCAGAGAGAAAAAACTGAAAAAAAGGAGGATAGTTCAGCTATCTTCATTAATACTGCTAAATCTGGCAGGAGTGGGAATAATTTTCAAGATGTTATATGCGCCCTATTTACACTGCTATGCGTGCCCTCTTGCTTCTACAGCATGCCCCATCGGCGCTATCCAGAACTTTATAATCCTCGGAAAGGTACCATATTACCTCTTAGGATATACAACTCTATTTTTTACTGTTCTGGGAAGAGTTTTCTGCGGATGGATGTGCCCCTTTGGAATTTTACAGGATGCTGTGGATAAAATCTTTAACAGAAAAAAAACAATGGTTCACAAATTTGAATTCACAAAGTTTATAGTTCTAATACTGACTTTAATAGCAGCATGGAGAGTTTCTGACACACTGTTCTGTAAGATATGCCCCGCGGGATTTATAGAAGCTGCAGTGCCCTACAGAATAGAGCATGGAATGATCTTTGATACTCTCTTTATAGGAAGAATAATTTTCTTCATTTTCCTGATAGGGATAATATTTTTGATATCCAGATTCTGGTGCAGGTATCTCTGTCCCCTTGGTGCATGGGCTGGAATTTTTAATAAAGTAAGTTTTTTGAGGCTTCATGTCAAAGACAACTGTACAAAATGCGGGATATGTACCAAAGCATGTCCTATGGGACTTGAACCCTACAAAAGCGAGAGAAGTACAGACTGCATATTATGCGGAGAATGTGTCGAAGCATGTCCCAGCAATGCAATAGAGATTACATTTCCGCCAAGGATCGGATTTCCTGCTAAAGAAACTAAAAAGGAGGTAATAGAAGTGACAGAAAAAAAAATAATAAATGAGACACCCCTAAAAACTTATAAACCTTTAAAAGTTTATGAAAGTGCAGATGAGATAGGTTTTTATGATCTTCCTTCTGACGTCAAAAAGCTTAAAATAACGTTTTATCACTTGGAAGAAAATATTCCTCCCGTACTCGAAGGGCTTAAAAAGTTCATGAATGTCAAGTTTTTGTCAGTAGAAAAATCAGATTTTCTAGAGCCTACATTGATTATAAATAATAGAATCTTCGTGGGAAAACTAACAGAAGAAGACATAATCAGGGGGCTTAAAGAGGAAATTGAGATGGGAAATATGCTGGATCTTGTCTTTGACCTGAAAAAATGCAGATACTGCAAAGCAAAGCAATGCGGCGTGAAAATAATAGACGAGACAGGATTTAAAATAGGGAAACTCATAGATTATCCGGATTTTTCAGAGATAATAGCTGCCTGCACAAAAAATGCAGTTTTCTTAGCATATGGTGAGCCCAAAATAGAAGATTATAATAAAAAATATATTTTAAGCCAGGAGTTTTCGTTAGAGCCGCTAGAAGCCGAGATAGTGATAGAAAAGGACTCAAAATATTGTAATAGAGCATTGACTGTATTCTCTCTTTTGAGCTATGCATCTAATGGTGCAATAAACTTCAAGCCATGGGATTATAACGAAACAAAGTCCAAGATACCGTTTAAAATCCGTTCACTGCCAAGTATCATTGCAAAAGGTCAAAGATTTTATCTGACAACAGAAAGGGGGCTGATAAAGTTTCTTCAAAAGCTTTAATTTATCTTGAACCTGAGAATTCCTCCAATCCCCCCAAGACCCTTTAACTTTTCGCCTCCTTCATGCTCACTGCTCACCACGTAAACTTTGCAATTTTTGTTTCTCGATCTCTCTAAAATCTTTTCATATTTTTCATTTCTCAAAAGCTCATCAACGATCAACAACACACTGACGGCCCCATAACTCAACGCCTTTTCAACATCTTTAATACCATATACGGCGTCATTTTTGAGTATCCCCCGGCACAATTCTTCCACCAAGCCTATCTCCTTGGATACTCTCGATTCTTTATACACGTCCTCCAGATCCCCCTTTTTGATCACTTCATATGTCCCAGATCTACCTACGGAAGACGCCTTTTTCAGAACATATTCCCCATTCAACTGGGGGTATTTCTCCTTCAGGTACTTTGCAAACTCTTCTTTAACAAATCCAGGACCTGCAATTATCACTTTTTCTATGGAGTATCTGTCAAAAACTTCTACGATTTTTTCAGCAGTGTTTTTAAAGAAAGTTTCTCTTTCTTTTTTTCTCTTTACAGAGTAGTATTTTCCGGGAATGTTCTCATTTAAGTTCGCTAAAAAATCTATCCCATATCCTCTTACAAGACCAAACACAGATTCACCCATGTCCATGGTAAGAATAAGAATCTTGGGTGCATTCGTGTTCTTCACAGCTTCTTCTATCCTTTCTAAATCATAGGTTTTCCATGTCTTCGTTACTCCTATGACACTACCTTCCTCTATATTAAAAGTATGGTAACTCCCCATATCCTCTCCTTCCTCTATCACCCCCGTTGCTCTCAGTCTATTCGCATCTTTATGAAACTCTATTTTTTCAGCTCGGATCTTTAAATAAACAGGTTTTTTTTCGGATCTCTCAGTTCTGATTTTATCTGTTTTCTGTTCCTCACGTCGAAAGGTCTTGCCTTCGAGAAGATCACCTTCTCTTATTATATGTTTCAAGTGCCAGAGATCATCTATAGACTCTGCTTTTAACTTTATAAAATTTTTTTTAATATTTTCATGAATAATCTTCATTTACTCTTCCTTTTTCTTTTTCTTACCTTTCAATACTTCCTTGGGCGTCATGTCTTCTGTTATGTCATAATCGCGATCAAACCACTTTTCTTCCTCTTTTTTATCTCTTTCTTTCTTTCCTTCTTTCTTTTTTCTCTTTTCTTCTTTTTCCTGCCACTCAAGTATCTTTTTTATAGACCCTGGAGCATTTCTATACTCCTCTTCTTTCTTCTCTTCCTCTTCGAACTCTGGTAAAGCGATCTCGCTGAACATCTCCTCTGGTGTTTTTTCTTCTGGAGGTAGTATTTCTTCTTCAGGTGCTTCTAAACCTTCGAAAAATTCTTCTTCCTCGCCTTCTTCTTCGATCTTAAATTTCCTCTTTGAATATGTCCTTATCCCTATGATAGCTATTATCAGCAGGAGAACAGCTACCAAGATCAAAAGAACTGTGGAGATATACTTCTCATAAACAGGTGTTTCAGGTGGAATGGTGGTAGGAGGAGCGGTTGTTACAGGGGGTGCAGCTTTTTGGACGCTTATGATATATTCTTTAGATTCAAGCTGTCTTGATTCACCATACGAATTTTTCCATCTCACTTTCGCTTTTTCCAATACATACTCACCTACAGAGATCGCTTTTATTTTATACTTAAGGCTCATTGTTTCATTTCCTCCGAGAAGGTCTTTTTGCATCGTTGTTTCTCCTTCCACAAGCTCAAATCCTTCAGGTATTGAATCCTCGATAATTATATCCCTTGTCTCAGAATCTCCATAGTTTTTTATACTTATATTTACTTCTACTACATCTCCTTCACTGATTTTGTTTTTACTTACACTTTTTGTGATTGTTAATCCTCTAAGAGTAAAAGTCATTGTTTTACCATCTGTAGAGTAAGAAACTCCCCATTTATCCTTATAGATGGCTTTAGGAGTAAGTGAATAAACGCCGCCTACATTTCCAATAGCTGTATAAGTTATCGTTTTTGATTCGCCAATCTTGAGATCACCTTCCCATTTGTTTGTCCCGTTTATCAACTCAAATCCTTCCGGAAGTTTTTCTTCCAAGATCGTATCTACAGCATCTGCTGTACCGGTGTTAGTCGCTAAAATGCTGATTATGAAAGAGTATCCAGAATCTACATAATACTTGTTTTGTTTAATTATCATCTTTTCTACAGTTCTCGCCATCTCTATTTTTGGTTTATCTGCATCTATCTTCTGAACAAATCTCTGAGTTTTTGCACCTTCAGGATATTCATTTCCAAGTATGTCATAATATGAGTAGGTGACATCAACACTGAAATCATAAGCTGTACTTGATACAGGTACTCTAACAGTGAATTTGTATATCTGGTACTCTCCATTTTTAAGATTTTCTATCTCTTTTTTCAACTCCCCATCAACAAGTTCCCCTTTATTGAAGACATGATCAAGAGTCACGTTCTTTGCAAGCCCATTACCTATATTCGAGGCTCTGCCTATTACCGTTAACAATTCCCCGTCCTGAACGCTCTCTCTTGAAAGAGAATATTCCAGATTGAGCTTTGGTATTCCGCTGACATCTATATTTACATCAGGAGACTCGTACTCGAAGTAATTATTTTCATAATCACTGTATCTTACCTTGCAGCCTTTCAATGTATGTTTCCCAGGCTCATCCGCCTTGATTATATAACTGAAAACCTTCTTTTCGTTTGGATCCATTCTATCGATCTTGAATACATTCACGTTTCCAGTTATCTCTTCTTCTTTACTGCTCGTAAGAGAGAACTCTTCAGGAATAGAGTCAACAATCACTACATCTTTCGCGGGTTTGTTTCCCGTATTTGTCACTACGAGAACTACGACTATATGCTCGTTGATTACGATATTAGTCTTATCGATGTTTTTCCTCATATCCAATCTTGGAAACTCCTTGTAAACTATTATGAAAACTGGAAAAGACTGCATCTCGTAAGATTCTCCCCTTTCATCCTTATATCTCACCTTAGTTATCAATTCATAATCTCCTATCTCTTTAGCTTTCATTCTGTATGAAAACTCGGTACTTTCCCCGGATGAAAGTTCGCTTAAAGTTTTGGAAGCCTCACCCTCTATCAGTTCCAGTCCTGAAGGAAGATAATCTGTTATATCCAGATCGTAAGCTTTTAAATCTCCTATATTCTCGACTGTAACAATTACATCACTCTCTTCTCCAAGAATCAGCTTTTTATAAGAGACGAACTGCTTTATTCTCAACTGCACGGTTTTTGGATATACATTTATATCCTTTTTGAACTCCTCCTGGAAGTTTTCCTCGACATCCTCGCCTTCTATATTTACATACTCCATTTTATAGTTAACACCAATCGTAATGGGATGATACTCTTCATAAGATACTACAGGAGCATTTAATCTGAGAAGAATAACTTTTTTTATCGGCAATGGTACTTTACTAAGTACAATATGATCGAACCTATAACATTCACCTCCTGGACTATTTAAGCCAGAAAATGATACTTTCTTTATCTTACTTAAATTCAGACCTGAGTTTAAATCAGGGTTTTTCAGACTCAGACCCTTCATTTCCCAATTCCCTGTACTTTCAATGCCTACATTCCATTCAGCTGTATTCCCATCTGAATCCTCAAGTACAACTTGAAAGGGTTCATTATTATTTTTATCACTCGAATATACAAGAAAATGTAAAAACTTATAATCCGTGAAATCATCAGGGGAAATCAGATCAACAAACAACTTTCCTTCTGAAACTGGATCAGGATCATTTTTAAATTGCAATGAGTTTCCAAAATATCCTCCTACTACTGAAAGAGTTCCATTCACTGTTTCCCATGGTTCTGTACAAGGAAAATCATTAGAATGACATGTATCATCCATATAATCCCAAACTGTTCCAATCACTCCATATGGTGACCTAGGGTACATATCTCCTACATATATGTAATTACTGGATATATTGCAGTAATTCAAAAGCGTATATCCAAAATGATCCACACTCACAACGACGTCAGAAGCTTTGTAGTTACCGACATTTTCTATGACAGCGTACATATAGATCTCTTTTCCGGAAACAGGAACTGTCGTATCCATTTCTCCAAGATTAAAATCGTCAAAATTCATTAATTCTCTGACATCTGGTTTTAAAGTCACCGTTCCGCTCGAAACATTTGTGACAGTGTAAGATCTTGTGTTTATACAATCACCCGTGATCGTTGCGAAAGAATCGCCAATACCGAAAATTTCATAAGAATCGAGAACTCCATTTTTATTGACATCTATTTTAAAACTGCCTGCCGTTGCTTCTGCCTTGAAAGTATACCCATCTAATACTATCGATGCACCAACACCCATAGTTTTTTCCTGTATTACAATATTCTCATAAAGTGCGAAGTTAGTTAAGGAGATAGTTGGTCTTTCTCTCGATGATATTTTTATCTCAACTTCGAACTCTCCATTATAATCTCTGTCTTCAATACTTAATATCTCGACTTTCAAAACTTCCTGTATAATAAAAGTATTATCACATAAATCTAAAATATACTCGCCTATCCAGTTTCCTTCCCTGAAAACCTGGAAATATACTTTATCAGGAACCATCTTTGTCTGTGCATGTTCCCAGTATCTTTTACTCACATCAAAAAGAACTATAGTATACTCGTCTACAGCTTTTAGATCCCCTATTTCCATCCATAAACTGTACAAGTCTGTATATCTTGCCTTTGGTTCTGTTTCCTCTACTAAAGTAAAATTTACCGGGTCACCCTCAGCAGTGCTCTTGATAGGGTCTGCCTCGTTTAGTTCTACATACGTCATATCTTTTTCATATCCTAATTCACCAGTTTCAGCTTCTTTATAAGCTTCAACTCTATACTTCGTTCCTTCTGTATCATACACTATATCTTCAAATTTATAACTTCCGTCACTACCAGTTGTAGTCGTATATCTCTTCATATAACAGCAGGCAACTACTGTGGCACCTTCTATTGGATCGCCACCCTCATCTAGAACTACCCCATCGATATACCCCTCCTCTTGAACTAAAGCTTCTACAAAATAGGGAAATGCTAAAATCAAAACTAAGGAAACCATGTATATTTTCTTTTCCAACTTTTTCAATCTCATCATCTCGTGAGCTTTTTGAGTCTTGTTAATCTTGCTTTGAGAATTTCCAGTTCCTCTCTTGTTAGAGCTCCACCTCTGAGTCTTGCAACTTCTGCATTCAAAACAGCTATTTTCAAGGACAGAATCAGATTTAGTATCAAACTTATTAATGTCACCGCAAATAAAACAGGTACGTTTGCCTCTAACATCTCCACAAAAGTCATTTAATCCCTCCCAAAGAGAGCTTTGAAAATTCTCTTCAGCGGATTCTCTGGTGCTGGAGGTATATACTTCTCACCCAGCAAATCAGCAGCAAGCTTCTTTATGGATATCGAAGCAGATGAGTTCGGGTTTCTTACTACAAGAGGTTCTCCAAATGCTGCAGCTCTTTTGACCTCAGGATCTTCTGGAATAACAGCTATAACTTCTGTCTCCAGTATCGTCTCTACCTCCTCCTTCGAGAGTTCTGTCATATCAAATCCGACTCTATTGAGAACAGCACCAACTACATGTGTTCCCAGCTTTTCAGCTACTATTTTAGTTTTCAAAGCATCACTCATCGATGTTATCTCTGGATTCACCACAAGAACTAAGTTCTGCGCAGCAGCGATAGCTGTGACAGCATCTACCTCTAACCCCGGGGCTCCGTCTATCAAAAGGTAATCCGCTGACCCTATAAGAGTCTTTAGAACATTTTCAAGCTTTCTTGGATCTGCTTTTTGCACACCGCTTAAGGATAACCCTGCGGGTAATATTTTTACTCCTTCAGGACCATCATATACTGCCTCTTCAGGTTCGGCTTCTCCCGCTAAAACTTCATGAAGCGTTACAGGCATTCCCTCCATGCCCAACATCAACTCCAGATTAGCCATGTCGATATCTGCATCCAAAATCATTACCTTTTTTCCTCTCTGGGCTAAAGCTATTCCTAAATTTGCACATACTGTTGTCTTCCCAGTTCCGCCTTTTCCTGATGCTATTACTATAGATTGACCCATAAACTATCCTCCTCAAAGTAATGCTTCAATTTTTTTTCCAATCTCCTTCGCATCTTCCATTATTTTTGCAATTGTAGAATTTTTCCTTGTTCTAACAAAAAGATAAACATTTCCTACGTCTACAACTAACATGTCCCCCTTCTTGCCTTCTATCATGATATAATCGATCGCTCCTACCTTTATAGACTCTACATTTCTTACAAGCCTATTAAAAACTGCCGTTGCCATTATACTGCTTGTTTCTATCTTCATCTCTGGGGGGGCATCCATGGCCACCATAAATCCTCCTTTTTCTATAACACTACTGCCCATTACTCCTCCGTTCTCTTGTTTAAATTTAGTAAGAAGTTTTTCTATTATCATTTTTTCTCACCTTTTAATTCTCTGAGTATACTTTTAAGTTTAAGCCTTATCAATCCCAAGTTAACTTTTGTTTCAGTAACTATCCCTACCAGAAAATTCCCACTTTTTGCAATGATCATCTTTCCTTCGAATCCACTGATCATTACCTGTTCCAGATCACCCATTCCCGTGGATTTAGCTGTTTTATCGGAAACACCATAAATATCTTTTAAAATTTCTGATAGTATCGCGCTTTCTTCAGGAGAAAGATCAGAAACGATCGGATTGTTGCCTTCAATCATCCCTACATGCGCTATCCCTTCTATTTTCTTTAAATCAGCTACCACTCTGTCTATCATTAAAATCACCTATTAGTTTATTGATAAACTACTATATAAACTTAATCTTTTTTATTCTTTTTGCAAAGAATCGTAAAATTTAAATAGAAGCATGGGTAAAAATGATAAAGCGGCTGTAGTGTAGTGGTTAGCACTTGGGCCTTCCAAGCCTACGACCCGGGTTCGAATCCCGGCAGCCGCATGACCCCTTTCGCATAAAGATCGATGTAGGTCAAAGACCTACATCCATATGGTGACGAAAGTGGTTTATCCCAAAGAAAAAAAATAAATAATTATCTAAAAAAGGAAGAGGAAAAACAAGTGGATGTAGTTCTGAAGAAAATCTTGTAGATATATCACTGTGTGAGTCGTGCGTCTAATGAAGGGAACACAAAACTATTTATAATCTCACAACTAATAGAATAAGGATCACTATGTTAAAAGAAAAAAGTACGGTATGGAAATATTTTTAATAATTTGTTATTTACACTATAAAGGAGATTAGTATGAGTGATCAGGAAATAGAAAAGAAGCCGAGAATATTGATTATAGATGATGATCCTGGGATAGGGAGAACTCTTTCCGATATACTTAATCTTGAGGGATATCTCCCTATTGTAGCCCTGACGGGAAAGGAAGGAATTGCCAGAGTAAAGAATAAAGATATTTCCTTGGCTTTAATTGATCTCAAACTCCCTGACATGCCTGGAATTAATGTATTAAAAGAGATCAAAAAGATCTCTCCTGAGATAGAGATTATTATACTAACAGGATATGCTTCATTGGACTCGGCTATAGCCGCCATTAATCTCGGGGTCTTCAGCTACATTCAAAAACCGTATGAACCTAAGGAGTTGATTATAGCTATCAAAAGGGCTCTAGAAAAAAGAAAAATAGAAGAAGCTCTCTACGATGAAAAAGAAAGATTTCAATCTTTAATAGAAAAATCCCCTCTTGGAGTATCAATGATTGATAAAAATAGCTGCTATAAATATATCAATCCTAAGTTTATTGAAATGTTTGGTTATACTCTAGAGGATATTCCTACGGGGAAAGAATGGTTTAAGAAGGCATATCTCAATCCGGAATATAGAAAGGAAGTCATTTCAACGTGGATCAACGACCTAAAAAAGGCAAAACATGGAGAAGCAAGACCCCGAACATTTACAGTAAAATGCAAAGATGGCTCGAGGAAGGTGATTTACTTTAGACCTGTTACAATTGGAAAGGGAGATCAGTTTGTTACATACGAGGATACAACTGAGCGTAAAGGGGCAGAAGAAAAATACATGACCCAATTGAAAAGTCTGGTTAAGATAGGAAACGAGATGAGAATGAACTTAGAACTGGAAAAGTTACTTCAAAATATTTGTGAAACTATAGCAAAAACTCTTGACTGGCGACAGGTTATTTTATCCTTACGAGATTACGAGAAAGGAACATCACAACCATTCGCTGTAGCAGGGTATGATGAAAAAAAGGCACAAGAGATACTCTCTAACTCTCCTATCTCTATAGAAGCTGCCAAGAGATTTCTTCGTGACGAATTTAAGATAAGCGAGTCATATTATATTGATCATACTCACTGGGAAGAGATGAAAAAGTATCCGGGAGAGTTGGTCATAACCCCTGCAAGAAATCTTAAACCTGACGGATGGAATGAGAAAGATGTATTGCTGATCCCTATTCAAAGTTCAGAACAGATTCTTGGGTTTATCTCACCTGACAATCCCATAGATGGAGAAAGACCTACCTATAGAAAGATACAGGCACTAGAGATATTTGCCAATCAAGCAGCGATCGCTATCGAGAACGCAAGACTTTATGCTGAACTTCGAGACGAGCGCAATCGTATAGAGTTCTATATCGATCTGATGGGTCATGACATAAACAATTTAAATCAGGGCGTGATAGGATATCTCGAATTATTATTGTTAATGCACGATTTTCCAGATAAATTCACAAGGTATGTTAAAATAGCTCTTGATCAGGTTCAGAGAAGTGCAAACCTGATCCAGAATGTAAAAAAACTTTCTGTGCTTCAGAAAGGTAAAACTGAGCTAAAAACAATAGACGTATACCCTCATTTTAAACAGGCTGTTGAGAATGTAAGAAGATCATTTTCATCAAAGGATATAAAAATTAATTCTAATATTGTAAAGGAAAAATATTTTGTCAGGGCTAACGAGTTATTGGTGGATGTTTTCTCAAACTTATTGAATAATGCCGTGAAATATGATAAACATGATATAGTGGAGGTAGACGTCGAGATCAGTGAAAACGAAAAATACTGGAGTATAGATTTCAAGGATAGGGGGCCAGGAATCAGGAATATCCAGAAAGAACTCATTTTTAAAAGACTCGAGAGATTAGATAGGAGTATTCGTGGTTCTGGAATAGGGCTGACTTTAGTAGATTACATTCTAAAAAGTTATAACGGAAAGGTCTGGGTTGATGATAGAGTTAAAGAAGACATGACCCAGGGAAGCAATTTTATTGTGCTCTTGCCGAGAGAAACAAAAGAGATTTAAATAAGGAATATGAAAAGTGATTGAGCGGAGGTTACCGAGTTTGGTCAAAGGTGCAGGATTCAGGGTCCTGTCTCGTAGGAGTTCGGGGGTTCGAATCCCCTCCTCCGCACTGCAAACCCAGTGCACATGTTAGGCGACACTCACATCTTCGATGTGAGGTCCCCTTTTTCTTTCTCAAAAAGAAAGAAGCTGCACGAAAAGAAAGAAAAACCGTTTCTTTAAAAAAGAAACCGTTCTGGAAAGAAAAAGAAAGAATTGAAAGTAGGTGAGATACATCTTCAGATCCGTGAAGGAGGGAATCAATGAACATTCAGGTTTTAGGAGGCGATAGAGAGATCGGCGGCAATAAGATTTTGGTAACTCATGAAGATACTCGAATTTTACTGGATTTTGGAATGAGTTTTTCAAAATCATCAATGTATTTCTCCGAATTTCTCCAGCCGAGAAAATGTACCTCCTTGAAAGATTTTTTCGAGTTTGATCTCTTGCCAGATTTATCGGGAGTTTACAGAGAAGATTATCTCAAACATATGGAAAGGGATCCTGAGGAACGAAGTATTGATGCTCTCTTTCTGAGTCATGCACATGCAGATCATTCTGCGTATATACACTTTTTGCGAAAGGATATCTCTATATACTGTACAGAGCCAACGAAGATAATTTTGCAGTGCATTGAAGAAACGGGGAAAGGAACATTTTCTGATCTCTGCACATATTGTAAAGCATTCGCTTTTTATAGAAACAAGAGAGGAGGTTTAAGCAGAGTAGATAGAAGGAAAGAGGAATACGTTACTGAAAGAGAATACAATATAATGGAATCGAAAAGAAAGGTAAGAGTAGGATCACTTGAGATAGAAATGATCCCTGTAGATCACTCACTTCCAGGTGCATGCGGATTCATAGTATATTCTAATGAGGGGAATTTAGTTTATTCAGGAGATCTGAGATTTCACGGTCTTCACGGCGAAAAAACACACCGGTTCGTTGAAGAGGCGAAGGATATAGAACCCGATGTGTTCCTCTGTGAAGGAACAAGAATAGATGACGATAGAGAAGACAGTGAAGAAAACGTGAAAAGCGAAATAGAGGATTTAATCTCACGAAGCGAAGGAATCGTATTTGCCGAACATCCCAAAAAAGATATCGATAGAGCAAAAACGATCTATGACTCGGCAAAAAACAACGAAAGAGAGTTCGTTGTCGATCTCAAGCTTGCCTATCTCATAGAAAAGCTCGGGAAGATGTCCCCTCTTGATATAAAAGATCTTAAGATCCTGATACCGAAAAAGAAGTGGGGGCTCATAGACAAAAAAGTATCAAAAGATCAGATACTAAAGGATTATGAAAAATGGGAAAGAAACTTCATATTCACAGATAATACTATAAAATGTAAAGAACTGAAGAATAATCCAAAAGATTATGTTGTCTCTACCAGTCTCTGGGAGATGAATCAGTTGATTGACATACAACCGAAAAATGCTATCTGGATAAAATCCAACTGCGAGCCCTTCTCTGAGGACATGGAGTTAGATGAAAAAAGAAAACAACATTGGTTAGAACATTTTGGAATAAAAGAATACCCTGCACATGCTTCAGGACACGCTTCTGGTCCCGAGATAAAACAGATGATAGAAGAGATTAATGCTAAGAAAGTAATACCTATACATACAGAACATCCGGAGATGTTTTGATACAGTTTAGAATTTACTGTTAAACGATAACTTATTACGATACAGTAGCAAAAGGTTTCTATCATTTCAAATTATAATTATTCTGGTGATAGGATGTCAAAACCAAAATTTGAAATCTTTAAAGATGTGAGTGATGAGTTTAGATTTAGACTGAAAGCGCCCAACGGAGAAATAATTGCAATAAGCGAAGGGTATACAACTAAAGCTTCTTGCCTGAACGGGATTAAGAGCGTCAAAAAGAATGCTCCAATAGCGGAAGTAGAAGAAATAGGAGAATAAGAGATATTCTTAGATATTTTATCTTGTTTCCTAACATGAATCGAGATCACTACAAACCAAAACCTTTTTCAGGCAAAACTATCATATTTGTTCATGAAAAAATTCCACTATACAGAAGTAAAAAAGGAAAAAGCTGAGGAGGGAGCTGTTAATACAACTGTAAGATGGCTCATCGCAAAAAATACAGGTGCAGAGAACTTTGCAATGCGTTTGTTCGAAATAAACTCAAGAGGATACAGCCCGTACCATAAACATCCGTGGGAGCATGAAGTATTCGTACTTGATGGCGAAGGTATTGTTCGTGGAGAAAATTGTGAAGAAAAAATATCGAAAGGTGATGTCTTATTCATACCCGCAAATGAGAATCATCAATTAAAATGTACAGGAAAAACTCTAAAATTTTTGTGTTTGATTCCGTATAAAAGATAAAAATTTTGTATTTTAGAATAGACAACTTATTTTCATTTCTCTCTTACACTTTATCGTACTGTGCTTCTATGTTCCTCACTATTCTGTTTTCACCATCCATCTCGGGCAGCTCTAAAAGATCTGTATTTTTAAGGATATCCTCTTTACTGTGTCTCTTTTTCAGATCTTTGAGATTTTGATAAAACGTTTCCAGATACTCTACATGTTTTTTGATCTCTTTTTTATCACATAATTCTCCGTGCCCTGGTATTATCTTTTTTATATTCCACTGGAGTATCGTCTCCAGTGCACCTATCCATTTTTGTATATCGGCATCTCCGAGATACGGATGGTATCCTGCAAACAATAGATCTCCAGAAAACAATACCTTCTCTTCAGGCACATATACGGTTATGCTACCTTCAGTATGTCCCCCGAAGTGGGTCAACTCAATTTTAGGAGTATACATCAGCATCATGTCCCTTGTGAAAACGATATTTGGCAGTTTAATTTTAAGATTCTTAAATCGTTCCTCTTTTTGCGTCTCTTCTTTGTAGGAGGGAATGCGTTCCTTTAACGTTGTGCGGCACGCAGCATGTGCGATAATATCCGAAAAATACATATTTCCGAAGGTGTGATCGGGATGGTAATGTGTATTTATGAGAAATTTTACTTTTTTGTCTGTAATCTTCTTCATATCCTTCAGATCTCTTTTCGTTTGATCAGGATATGTTGCTGTGTCCACAAATACGGAGAAATCATTACATAAGATAAATCCATTGTTGGAATCTCCTTTTTCTCCAATTCTGCAATAGATACTTTTTGAAACCTTCGTGAACATTATTTTACCCATTTACATTCATTCATTTTCTCAAATTTTACTTTTTATAAGAAAGAAAATCCAATACATAGAACTACGGAAAGAAACAAAATCTCCATTGCCGCGTAAGATAATCTTCTCTTTCTACTCAAAATTTTTCCTCTCGTTTCTCTTAGAGCGTTTACTGTTATAAACGCAGTTCCAAAGAGGATCAAAATAACGAAGATTGGATTCATATATATCACCTAATATCTATTCGTTCTCTGATGTTAAAAAGTTTTCGCAATTACCCCTTTACATTTATTATAGGTTTTAACATTACAACTTTTTTTGCGATTCCTGACTTGTCCATGCATTCCACAACATTTACAATATCTTTATAGGCTCCCGGTGCTTCTTCTGCAATCCCTGCCATTGAGTGGCCCCTTACGTATATGCCCTTATTCTCTAACTCTTTTAGCAGTTTATCTCCCCTGTACTGACGTTTGGCTCTCTTTCTGCTCATGGCTCTTCCCGCTCCGTGAATCGCCGATCCAAACGTTGTGTCCATCCCCTTTTCAGTGCCGCAGAGAATAAACGAGCACGTACCCATAGTTCCGCCGACTAAGACGGGTTGCCCTATTTTTCTGTATTTTTTGGGTATCTCTTCCCTTCCGGGACCAAAAGCCCTTGTAGATCCTTTCCTGTGAACATACAAGAGTTTTTTCTTTCCGTTTATTTTATGATATTCTTTTTTGCACGTATTGTGGCCAATAGAATAGAATTTTGGAAGTTCTCCATCCGGAAAAACCTCTTTAAAACCTTTCCTGATCAGGTGCGTCAAAACCTCATGATTCGCAAAGGCACAGTTTATCCCACAGCAAACAGCGGAAAAGTACTTTTGTCCTTCTTCCGAGTTTATGGGTGCACATACAAGTTCCCTGTCTTTTATCTTTATCCCATACTTTTTAGTAACTTCAGCAAGTTTTTTAAGATAATCTGTGCCTATCTGATGTCCCAATGCGCGGGAACCGCAGTGGAAAGAAACCACCACATCTTTTTCTTTCAATCCGTATATCTCGGCAGCTTCCTGGTCGTATATCTCGGCAACGTACTGTACTTCTACGTAATGGTTACCAGAACCCAACGTGCCGATTTGTTTAAACTGTCTCTGTTTCGCTTTTTCACTCACATTTTCCGGATCAGCTTCTTTAACTTTACCGTTCTCTTCAATAAACTCCAGGTCTTTTTCTTCACCGTACCCATTCTCTACGGCCCATTCAGCTCCGCCCGTGAGCACTTCGTCTATCTGGTGAAAATTCAATCTAACTTTTCCCGTTGAGCCCAAGCCTGCCGGTACTATTTTAAACAGTGAGTTCAAAAGAGATTTGGCATTTTTTCGTATATCCTCTTCTTTTAGAGATGTTTTTAATGTTGTTACAGAGCAGTTTATATCGAATCCTATACCGCCCATCGTTATTACTCCCTCTTCTGTGTCAAACGCACCAACTCCCCCTATTGGAAATCCGTATCCTGGATGAACATCACTCAATGCTATACTACATTTTTGGATACCTGGCATGCATGCCACGTTGGCTATCTGCTTCAATGCATTCCAGTCCTTTCCAAGTCTTACATCTTCTTTTAAATGGTCTATTATCTTCGTATTCCCATAGATCATTCCAGGTACTATCATGTCTTCCTGTTTCGGGAGTTCCCACTCATAATCTGTAATTCTTTTTAGATTTAGAAGATCCATTCTTATCACCTAGACATCTACAATGCATTGTATAAATATCTTTTCATCCTTTTTCCCGATCTTCAATCCAGAATATGTCGCACCCTTTACCTCCAATTTTGCTTTGTGTTTTTTCTGATCGAATTTTTCTCCCGAAGCTGTTCCTTCCAGTTTATAGATATCGTCTTTATAAATTTTTACTTTAAATCTGGAAAAACTCATCTCTTCAATATCCTTTTTTGTCAGAAGCTCGTTTAACCATTCAACAAAAAGAGCTTCAATATCAGGAGCCTCACATTTTATCTCCCCATTTTTTTCAGATTCCACGGTCTCTAAATCTATCATGATCGAGAACATGGCTTTTGCCCCGTTTTCAAATGCCTCTTCTATCGTATTTCCATATCCTCTTATCCCTATGTCTGCTTCATGCTCTAGAAGTTCGTAGTCCATAAATGAGTAATGTTAATAGAGGTTAAATAATTTCCTTTTCACAACCTTTTTATCCTTGCCTGATAAATGTCATTATGGAGTTCAGAGAAGCTACTTTAGAAGAAAGGCACATGTACTATAAAAAAGAATGGAACATAAAAGATCTTCCTCTTTTTCTTATCGATTCTTTAAAATACAGAGAGTTCGGTTTTGATCATGACGGAAATGGTCCAAAGGACAGGTATGAAACTTTTAGCTCTCCCAGAGACTTTGAGAGATTTATGAAGATAAAGGCGCCGTACGCAGCTTACTCCTCCGTTTCATATTATAAAAAGCCAGGAAAAAGAGAGAATTGGATAAAAGCTGAAATAGTTTTTGACATCGATGCAAAAGACCTTAAAGTGAGAAGATGTAACTGTACCCCGGGAAACATATGTGGAATATGCCTGGAAGATGCAAAGGAGTTGGCTTTAACTATTATAGACTCGTTAAGATCAAGTTTCGATCTTAAAAACATATTTTTGATCTATTCGGGAAGGGGATACCACGTAAGAGTTCTGGATGAAGAAGCACTGTATATCGAGGATAGAGGCAAAATTTTTGATTATGTAACAGCTTCACATGTACCCAAAGATCTATTTATGTCACATGGATATCCAGAAGTTTTTAGGAGGATGTTTGCCTTCACATTTTCAAGGATGAAAGATATAAGAAGCAAAGAAATTTTGAAGAATAGAGAGGAGATAATAAAGAGGCTTCTTGGCAGGAGAATAGATTTCCTAGACTGTGTTGGGGAAAGTACGAAAAGAAGAATCCTTAAAAATGTGGCAGAGATAAATGCAGGATTGGCGGATGGGAAGGTAACTATAGATACTAAAAGGATACTGAGACTCCCCTCTTCTTTACACTCCAAAGTTTCCATGATCTGCAAGCTTGTAAAAAACTGGGAAAGTTTTGATCCTCTCAAAGAAGCAGTTCCAGAGTTTAGGACTTAAAAGCCCTCTCATTCTCAAATTTATAAAGAAGTCTTTCTACATTTATATGATCTGCATTTATCTTTTTTAGTAACTCCTCTCTATTGAGTTCGCTTCTAAACACTACCCTATTTTCCAATAAACAGTCTTCATTTATCTCTTTTGATATATCCAGCTGTGATTTATCAAGTTTCACCACGCTTATTTCACAGTCTTTATATAAATTATCCATTTCGTTAAAAACATCATCCCTGATAGTTCTTATCTTCCTTTCTATCTCTACCTTTTCCGCCGCGATAATTCTCCCATTTTCTATAAGAAAATAGTAATCGTCATGAATATTCTGAGAATTTGTACCAAATATCCTGATATATCCAGAAAAACTGTCGTCAATACCCAAGTGTTTATTTTTTAAATCTTTAATATTCAGATGAAAATTTTTTTCTTCGATCCTTATCTTGATCCAGCCTTTTGGCATGTACATACTAAATATAAAACAGCCCGCATATTTAAACTTTTTTAATCCATACGAAAAGAAATAAAGTTATTATTAACTTTCCAGTTAAAAAAGATTTTTAATGAACCATTCAGGATCGAATGACTCTAGATCATCATAACCCTGTCCAGTTCCAATATACAGAATAGGTTTCTTGGTGGCGAATGTGATCGATAGAGCGCCACCTCCTCTTGCGTCTGCATCTATTTTTGTCAGAATCGAACAATCGATCCCGATTTCATTAAATTTTTCGGCCTGTTCAACGAGAGAGTTCCCTGCAAGTGCATCTCCTACAAATATTGTTAGATCAGGTGTTACTACCCTCTTTATTTTTTTAACTTCTTCTATTAGATTTTTATTTGTTTCAGACCTTCCAGCTGTATCTATCATCACAAGATCGATATTTCTTGCTCCGGCATGTTTTATAGCGTCAAATGCTACAGCTGCGGGATCTCCACCGTATCTATGTTTGATAGTTTTTATTCCGATATTTTCAGCATGTTTCTCTAATTGTTCTATAGATCCTGCTCTGAACGTATCCGACGCTGAGAAAACAACAGAAAATCCTTTCTTTTTTAATATATTCCCAAGTTTTGCGATAGTGGTAGTTTTTCCAGTGCCGTTAAAACCTACAAACATTATTACAAATGGTTTTTTTGTTTTTATCTTTTCAATTAAATCTATTCTCTCTGAACTGAGTATCTCTTTTACGGCTTCTTTTAAGGAATCCTCTATAAAAACTTTTTTATTATCCAGTAAGCCTATCTTCTTTCCAGAGAGATTTTTTTTAAGAATTTCTTTTATCTCTTCAGTAACTTTAACAGAAACATCATTTTGAAGCAAAATTAGCTCCAGTTCGAAAAGAATTGAGTTTATATCCTTATCGGAGATAACCTTTTGATTTACACTCTGAAGAAATGTATCTAATCTACTTTTTAGAGAATTGAACATCCTCTCACTTCTGCTTCCTGAGTTCTTTATCTACGACTGCAAGATCATTTTCAATTTTTGAGAGGTTTTCCCTTGTATGCATGAGCATTTTTCTTATATTTTCAGCATTTTCATCCAATTTAGATAGCGATTCTTCTATAGATGCTTCCTTTGAAACTCCCCCTCCTACATTGACCGTAACGCTATCCAGATTTTTAAGTTCGGTTTCTATGAAGCATCCTCCTCCTATAGGCACCAATAACTCTCCTTTCCCTACCTTTTTTAATTCTTCCAAGGTATTTTTCGCTATCAAAGTTTCTGTCAGTCTTTCTTCCAAGATCGCTATGTTTTTTACAATGATCTCGCCCTGTTCCTTCAGATATGCAAACTTTACGAGCAGATCGTTTTTATTCATTCTTTCCTCTCCTCTATTTTAACTATCTCTATATTACATCTCTTGACCCTATGTCTGCTTCCTATGTCGCAGTACACTTTTTCTATAACACTCTTTTCATTCATTCCATTAAATATCTTTGTGAAGTTCTGCATCTTATCTCCCATCTTGAATTTCCCATGTATTTCAAAGCTTTTCATATTATCCCTCCTAAAACAGTATATCTTCAATTTTATTTATCTCCGGCCCTGTACTTAAATTGCCGACTAATGCCCCTTTTGTATTGGCTAATACACACATGCCAAGATAGTAAACTCCTCTGTTTGCACTCCCTATATCTACCTCTACTTTTAAAGCTTTTTCCAATCCGTCTACCATTTCTGAAAGAGAAGGATGCACAAGAGATCCGTTATTTGTACATAACCCCATACTTCCAAAATTATTAGGATCAGATACAAAAGTTTCAACATCCAGTGTATCTTCTATGAATTTGGCTTCGTTTTTTAATTTGCCACTTATAACAGCACCTTTGTCATTACAGAGTATCATATTTCCAAGAGCTGTGAATTTTGTGGATAGAAACCCCATCTTTATGTCAAATTTTTTAAGCTTACTGATCTCATAATCCTCTACATTGTACGGAAGTACAACTCCGTTTGAGTTTCCTGCGGTGAGAATGCCAATTAAATTCGTTCTTGCTATCGTTGTAAGAAACACTTCTGTAGATAATGTATCTCCTACAATTTTCTTCTTTTCCTCTGTAAAATCTACAGAAAGAAGCGTTATTTCTTCATTTGTAATGCCAAACGCTCCTATATATGGATTTCTTTCAATTTCTAATTTCTTTATCATATTATTCAGCGAGATAGGCAGTTGCTATTTCCTCTTCATCTTTTTCTTCTTTTTTGACTCTGACCCTCAATCTTGATGGCGGTTTTTCTATGCCCTTTTCCCAGATTTTCTCATTCAATTTAGAGTCTATCTTTATATTTTCAGTCTTTGTGTGCCTTCTCAGAAACCCCTTTAACTCTCTTAAAGCTCTTGGGCTCCTCTTTTTTCTCTGCGTTCTTTTAGCTTTTCTCAAAGGAATAGTGTAAACTCTTTCTTCTCCAGATTTCATAAACTCACCTTTTTAAACTAGTTCTTCTCCAATTCCTTCTCTTTGGATGAGTTCTAACATGTAATCTTGTTTTGACCCATACCCAAACAGGGACTCTCCTATTCTGTTTCAACGCCTTTCCTAACCTCAGTTTTTTACCAAGTGGCTTATTTCTTGCCATTCCACATCACCTCTCCAGCCAAGAACTCTCGTATGTTCATGTGCCGGGAATTTATTTTCTGCTTTATCGCCTAAAAAAATCCTTGCCTCTGTTTCGTAATCGGCTGTCTTTTTTTCACTGCCGTTATACGTTTCTATTATAAATAGCTTATTCGCCAGATACCTTAACGTTTTATAACCAATACCCTGCAACGGAGATATGTACTCCACTCCATATCTATCCTCAAGACTTCTGATCTCATTGAACTCAAGTCTTGGTGTCCTGTCGTCTCTCCTTGATCCATCACAGATTACTTTATAATCCTTTGCAAGCTCCCCTATCACTTCTCTGTGGATATATTTAATCCCTTTTGAGGGATATCCATCTTCTAATATTATTCTCGATCCTTCTTTTAGTATCCCTTCATCCATCCTCATTACTCTGTGTGCGTATCCCAAATTTTCTGATGTCTCTTTTGCCAATTTCCAGTTTTCACTGTACCCGAATGTTATCGTAATAGTTTTCACTTCATAACCAAGTTTTTTGAGTATAAAGGCAGATAAAGAACTATCCTTTCCGCCGCTGAACAGCAGGTTCGCTTCCATTTTTATCGTCTCATGATTCTATAGTTCGGTTTTTTCTGCTGTAAAGACCTTAAAATAGTTTTTAGATCCTCATCTGTAATCTTCTTCTCTAGCTTCCCTGATTGTGCTAACTGGATTAATTGTAACTCTATCTGTTCTGCAAACTCAGGTCTCGCCATTTTTATTCTCACAAGTCTATTCCTGGCCTCGTTCGTAAGTATCTGCCGTAATACAAGCTGTTTCTGTATCTCTGCGTTCTGCGCCTCTTGTGTCTTTTTTAATTCTTCCATTTTTTTTCTTCTGATCTCTTCAATCTCTTCCTCCATCCATTATCCCTCAATCTCTTTTGAAACTTTATCCAGTAAAGACCTTCCTTTAGACGTTATAACTCTCCCAGTCTCATTTTTTACAAGCTTCGCCTCTTCTAGCTGTTGAAGTATTCTTCTGATTACCGCACCACCTGCCTTTCTAAATCTCTCTGGCTTGTATCCTCTGTTTTTCTTGCTCCCATAGACTGTCCTGAGTCGGGAAACGCCCACGGGACCATTTATGTATACTTTCCTGAGAATAGAAGCTGCCCTTATGTACCACCAGTCCTCCTGGTCGGGTATTCTCTCTCTGGATGACGAAGTTTTTACAAACTTTGCCCATTCCGGAGGAGTTATCTCTTTCATTGTCTTTAATTCTTCTCTCAGTTTTTCTATTAGCTTATCTGCTGGAACATCATACACACTTGTCATGTAAACACCTTTTTTAATATCTATCCTATAAGGATTTTATCCTTTTAAAAGGTTACTGGATAATCTTCCTGTAGTCTCAACTAATGTGAATGGTGAAAGTCTTCGTAAATTGGCTTCCGTTTAATGTGTATGTCAGAGTTATTTCGATGCTTTCTCCGCTCATATTTAGATTTGTATTATTTTGATAATCGCCTGCTACTCCTTCATAGAACTCATAAAGATACCATGTGATACTCTCTCCGCTCTGGATTTGAGGAAGGTTTCCACTGTTTGTGTTATCCCCATCTATACCCACAGCCGCCTCAACTCCGTTGACACCAATTGCTAATGCCTCGTAATCACTACCACTTGTGCCCCAGTCCGAATAACTGTCTGCACTAACTGGTGCCTCGGCGTAAATCTCAACTTCTGTCTTCTCATCGTTGCCACCCCCATACTGGTCGTCTAGTTCGTTGATATTATTGTTAACAGGGTCTATTTTAATTTTATTGATAGTAACTGTACTTGCAAAGGTGTTTGTAATGGAAAATTCGACACCACCCGCTCTATCGGGACTAGGTGTATCGGGTCCATCCCTGGCTACTGCATCATTATTGTACTCCAAATCTCCTACATATACTGATGCCGTATCGATACCTGTTCCACCATCATTATCTGTAACTGTCAGTGTTACGGTATAATTTCCTGTAGAACTATAGGCGTGTGTTGTTGTCTCACCACTTCCCGTAGTAGTATCTCCAAAATCCCAATGCCATGAAACTATCGTTCCATCGGGATCGTAAGACCCCGATCCATCAAATGTTATATTTTCTCCAACATCTCCAGAATAAGGTCCATTAGCGTCAGCTACTGGGAAAGCGTTGTTCACCGTCAGAGTAGTACTATCAGTATCAATAGCACTGTCATTGTCCGTGACAGTCAGCGTTACCGGATGATCACCGAGACTGTATCCACTCAGATCAAGATCGTAGGTGGCGTTCGGTCCTGAGTAGACCTCTAAAGCATCGACTTCCCATGCATAGTTGTCAATGGTCCCATCAAGATCATTGGAGCCACTTCCATCCAAGGTGACTGTATCCGTCTTGGTGCCGCTGTAATGTCCATCGGCGTCAGCTGCCGGAGGCGCATTGCTCACTGTCAGAGTAGTACTATCAGTATCAATAGCACTGTCATTGTCCGTGACAGTCAGCGTTACCGGATGATCACCGAGACTGTATCCACTCAGATCAAGATCGTAGGTGGCATTTGGCCCCGAGTAGACCTCTAAAGCATCGACTTCCCATGCATAGTTGTCAATGGTCCCATCAGGATCAGTGGATCCTGTCCCATCCAGAGTGATCGTCTCGGTGCGGTTTCCACTGTACGGCCCGTCTGTATCAGCATTCGGTGGTTGATTGGCCGGAGGAGTTGTAGGAGGGGGACTCAAAGTACTGGTCACCTTAGGAGCAAGATTTAAGCTCTTTGTCATTACGTACCCACTTTTTGTTGTAATTTTTACAAAGACTGTGTCTCCTTCCTGTAGAGATAGTGGGACGTCAGCTATCTGCACGGTACCTCCCTTTGGTACCGAAACCCCAGAAACATCTATAGGGTTTTGTTCTATCTCATTTTTCGTGATGTATATCCTGAAATATTCCACATTTACATCCTCGTCTCCCGAGTTTCTGATCCATATCAAGAGATTACCACTACTATTCGCAAGATTATCGATACTCAGGTAATTCTCGTTCCCGAATACAGCTTTACTCGTTTCTTCAGAAACGCTCTGCTTTTCCTGAAGCAGTCCAGACCCCCATGCCATTAAAATTGTACCTATAGCTATTGTTGTCACAATAAGCAGGACTACTGAAACTATGGGTGAGACAGATTTTAAATTCATAATATTAACTAATTTTTCAGATATAAATATTTTTTCATACAAAGAAAGAAAAGTTCAAAAATAAAATAAAAAATCAAGAGATTAATTCTATCTCTATATTCACTCCTTCTGGTATAGTTACCCTCATTACTTGTCTCATCGTTCTATCGTCAGCATCTAGTTCTATGAGTCTCTTGTGGATTCTCATTTCCCAGCGTTCCCATGTTGCTGTTCCTTCGCCGTCAGGAGATTTTCTTACAGGTACCTTCAGTTTCTTCGTGGGCAGAGGCATAGGGCCAGAAATGTTTACTCCCGTCTTTTCTGCAATCTTTTTTACCTGATCGCAAACATCATCTAATTTCTTCGGTTCTGTACAGGCAAGTCTTATTCTGGCTCTTTGCAATTTAATCCCCTTTATTTCTTGGATGCTTTGTGTATAGCAACACAGAATCCTGCTGCTATAGTCATTCCCATGTCTCTTACAGCGAATCTACCCATCTCGGGGATCTTCTTGTATTCTTCAAGAACCATAGGTTTGGTAGGTCTGATCTCCACCAGAGCTGCATCTCCTGGCTTTAAGAAGTTTGGATTTTCCTCGGCTACTCCGCCTGTCTTTTTATCAAGCTTTGCAACTAATTTTTCAAACGTACATGCCACCTGAGCTGTATAGCAGTGGAATACGGGTGTATATCCAACAGTTATAGCCGTTGGATGTGCCAGAATAGCAATCTGTGCTCTGAATGTGTCTTTTGGTGTAACTACCGTTGGAGGAGTGCCAACATGCCCTAGAACGTCCCCCCTTCTTATATCTTTCTTACCAACGCCTCTTATATTGAAGCCTACATTGTCCCCAGGCTCAGCTTTTGGAAGTCCCACATGGTGCATCTCGATTGTTTTCACTTCTCCGGATACGGGTTTCCCGAGAATAGCCGAAGCGGGCTCGAATATAACGTTGTCTCCTACCTTCATTACTCCAGTCTCTACTCTCCCTACAGGTACTGTCCCTACGCCTGTAATTGTAAAGACATCCTGTACCGGCAGTCTCAAAGGTTTATCTGTTGGTTTTTCTGGCTCTTTTAGTGCGTCCAATATCTCTATTATAGGTTTTCCTGAGAACCATGACATCTTGTCGCTTGATTTTGTAACGTTATCACCATTAAAGGCGGAAGTTGGTATCATAGGCACTTCATCTGGTTTGTATCCTACAAGCTTTAAAAGCTTGATCGTTTCAGATTTTACCTTTTCAAATCTGTCCTGTTTGTAATCTACCAGATCCATTTTGTTTATTGCAACAATTAACTGCTTTATACCGAGAGTTCTAGCCAAGAAAACATGTTCTTTTGTCTGGGGCATCACACCATCCTTTGCATCTATTACAAGTACAGCTGCGTCCGCCTGTGAGGCGCCCGTGATCATGTTCTTGATGAAGTCTCTGTGACCCGGACAGTCCACAATCGTTATATACCTGTTATCTGTTTCGAATTTCTTATGTGCCAGGTCTATTGTAACTCCTCTCTCTCTTTCCTCCTTTAAATTGTCCATTACCCATGCAAATTTAAAGGTCTTTCCTTTTTCACCCATCTCTTCGAACTTCTTGATCATCTGCTCTCTTATGTCTCCATGTTCCATCAACATTCTTCCTATCAGTGTAGATTTCCCATGGTCTACATGGCCAATAAATGCCACATTCATGTGAGGTTTTTCTTTTGCCATCTTAATTACCTCCTATTTCGATAATTTAAAATCTATCTTCCATACTATTTAAAAAGTTTTGGTTTTTATAGATTTTGGTGTAATCAGTACTTCTTTCAATATATAAACTTAACGATCAGAGGTTACAATTTCTTCCATCCTATCTGTATAGTTGTTTAAAAAATATTATAAAAATTACTGAGATCTCAGGTCCATTTTTTCCAAGTTTTCTCATTTTCATTTAATCGCAATATATAGATACGCAGATCTAAAAAAGTAATTCTTTTTTTATTCTACCTTTTTTTCTTTCCACTTTCCTCTGGAGAACCAAATAAACATGAGACACGATCCTAATATCATGGGTGATCCAAATGCCAGGAAAGCTCCTTTTATTCCAAAAATCTGTGAAAGGAAGATCATCATGGGTATCTGGAAGCAGAGGTTTGTGATGAAGGTAATGATCATAGGTGGCTTTGTGTCACCTGAACCAAAAAATACGCCACTCAGGGGGATATAAAATCCCATAAAGACGAGAAAGGGTGAAATTATTCTAAAAAAGGACACTCCAGCCTGCACTACTTCTTCCGTGCTGTTGAAAAAGGATACAAGATTAGGTGAAAAAATAAAAAATACTATTCCTGCAAATATCATTATCATAGCACCCAAGTATCCAGCTTTTAATGCCGTTTTTTCTGCCTGTTTCGGCTTTTTAGCTCCTAAATTGTGCCCCACCAATGTTCCGCAAGCCAGTACCAATCCGAATATTGGCATCCATCCAACTCCCATCAATCTAAAACATATCTGAACTCCTGCAAGGGCTGTCATGCCGAACCCTGCTATAATTTTTATAGCTATCATGTTGGATATATTTCGTATTAAATGTTCAAATCCCGAAGGTATCCCTATAAATAATATGTTTTTCATTGTTTTAAAATCGAACTCTATTTTAGTGTCGATCTCCACTACATGTCTTCTCGTAGTAAGCAGCCACATACCAATACCAAAACTTATCATCTGCGCAAGAACTGATGCGAAAGCGGCTCCTTGAACACCCATGCCGAAATAAAATATGAACACCGGATCGAGAACTATATTGATAATATTTGAAAAGATCATTATTTTCATTGGAGTCCTTGCATCTCCAACTCCCCGCATAGCGGTAAAAATCGTTGCACCAGAGAGCATGAATATAAACCCGACCGACATCACTCTCCCATACACAATACCGTATTCGATTACATCTCCTTCAGCTCCGAGAAGAATAAGGATGTCTTTTACAAAAACGACCCCGACGAAACAGAAGATGAAGGCAATGAATAACTTCAAGAAGAGGGTCTGTTTGACAACTTCGTTTACCCTCTCATAGTTCTTTGCACCGTAGTGTCTCGCGATCAGCGCCACGCTACCGACACCCACCACTTCGTTAAAAACTATGGCAAACTCAAAAAATATTCCGAACAATCCAATGGCTGCTATCTGCTCATATCCGAGTCTTCCTACCCAGAACATGTCTACAAGATTGTAGAGAGTTGCGAAAAACATGCCGATCATCGATGGCAGCGCTATATGCAATAACGCCTTTGATGTATCCATCTCTGTAAAATCTATCTTTTCCATTGAGTAACGTTATGAAATATGTTTTTAAAGTTGTTGTTTGTGCATGTGCACTAAGAAAGCATAATTATTATAAAGGAGATGAGTGTTCATGGGGTATGAAAAATTGCACAAAGAAACTTAATTTTGAACCGAAACGTGTATCGAGAACGAGCACCATAATCTTGAATGCCCCTTTAGAAACTGTATTCCCTTTATTTGGTCCTATAAAAGAGATGGAATGGGCCCATGGATGGAATCCTGAGATAATCTATTCAGAGACAGGAGACATGGAAGAACACATGGTGTTTAAAACACGATCATACACTGGGGAACCTGATTATACATGGATCGTATCGAAGTACCTTCCCGATGATTCATTGATTGAATATACTGTTTTCACGCTGGAGAGGATCTGGTATATCACGATCAAAAGTAGAGAAAAGACAGCTGAAACTACCGAGACAGAAGTTACATACACGTACACAGGACTCTCTAAAAGGGGAAACAAGACAAATGAACGGGCACTTCACCTCATGTACTCCAACAATCTCAAAGACTGGGAAGAAGCAATCAATCACTACCTTGAAACGGGAAAAAGATTAACTCATCACCATTAGAGTTTTAAGAAAATCTGTAGTGTAGTTATTTTCAATGAAATCCTTATTCTCAAAACTTCAACTCCATCTCTCCATCATCGATAATGATATATCATGAACTGCGGTTAAAATAGCTGGGATTTTTGTGGAAAATTATAAATGCCGGGAGAACTATAAAAGCCATGAACTCTAACAACTACCCCAATGAAACGATACAACTTTTGCACGAACGTGCAAGTGTGAGAAATTTTTCTGATAAAAAGGTTGAGCCGGATGTTTTGCAGTACATTCTCAAGTCGGGAATTCACGCCCCCACAGCTGGAAACCTACAGCCGTACTCTATTATAAAAGTAGAAAAGAAAGAAACAAGAGAAAAACTGGCGGAGCTCTGCGAAGGACAGAAGTGCATAGCTGAAGCTCCGATCGATCTTCTATTCTGTATCGATCTGCACCGCATTGAACGATGGGCACACCTCGAAGTTGCCCCTTTCACGGCCACAAGCGCCTTCAGGCATTTCTGGGTATCGTTCCAAGACACCATCATATGCGCCCAAAACATCTGCACTGCGGCGGACTCACTGGGATTGGGCTCGGTCTATATTGGTACCGTCCTGGAGTGTTTCCCTGAGCTTAGAAGTATGTTCCAATTACCAAAGGGAGTGTTCCCGGTAGTATTGCTCTGCCTGGGATATCCTCAAGCCAGCCCCTCACCTCGGAATAAACTCGGGGTCGACGTACTCGTCCATTCAGAAAGTTATCACGAAATGGATGATCGGAATCTCATCGACGCTTTTGGCGATAAGTACTCTCACAGAGAAATACCGATCACCGAAGAACGGTTACAAACGATCTCGGAGGTGTGCCGTGAAGTTCATGGGGAATCTTTTACCAAAAAATGTATTGATACAATCAAAAAAAATGGGTATATCAATCAGGTGCAATATTATTTTGGCCTTCATTACCGTGCCAACAGCATGCCGGGAGGCAATGATACCTATCTGGAATTAATGGAGGAATCCGGGTTCAGGTGGTTCAGGAAATACGAACCGGAAAACCAGAAATGAATCTTCCCCGGGAGATCGTTCCATCGACCTCTCTGTACAGAACTCTTGGAGAGGAATGAGATACCTTTTTATAATCCATTAATAAAAAAGTATTACAAGGTGATATTATGATAGAAGAAACAACAAACATGAAAAGATTCGTAGCATTGGTTTCTGTAATAGCTCTTGTACTGGCACTTGCAGGGTGCGTATCAGAAGAAAAGGAAGAAGATACACTGGTGATATATACCTACGATTCATTCGTCTCTGAATGGGGAATAGGTCCTAAAATAGTTCCTCTCTTCGAAGAAAGGTATAACTGCAAAGTAGAACTCAAGGCTGTGGGAGACGCGGGCGATGTATTAAATAGAGCGATAATAGAAAAAAACAATCCGAAGGCAGATATTCTCGTAGGAATAGACAATAATTCACTCTCCAAAGCCTTGAAGAACGATATACTGGTACCATATGTACCTGAAACGATAGACGTGGTTTCAGAACAGTTTATACTTGATCCTACGCACCACGTGATACCCTTTGATTATGGATACATCGCTTTTGTGTACGACAGTGAAGTCATAACACCTCCGAAAACATTTGACGAATTGTTAGATCCAAAGTATGAAAAGGCGATCATTCTCGAGGACCCGAGGACATCGTCACCAGGAACTGCCTTTTTACTGTGGACAATAACTATCTACGGCGAGAATTATCTTGATTTCTGGGAAAAATTGAAACCCAACATTCTGACAATTACATCTGGATGGGATCAGGCGTATGGAATGTTCACTAGCGGAGAAGCCCCAATTGTACTCAGTTATGCTACAAGCCCGGCTTACCACGTAGAATATGAAGATATAACAAGATACAAAGCATCCATACCTGAAGAAGGAGGATATTTACAGATAGAAGGAGCGGGAATTGTAAAGAACTGTCCGCATAAAGAACTGGCTGAAAAGTTCATGAACTGGATGCTCACAGAAGAGTTTCAGAGAGAAATACCCCTGACACAGTGGATGTTCCCTGTTAATCCCAATGTGGAGCTGCCAGCATCGTTTGACTACGCAGTAAAACCAGATAAGATCCTATATCTCGATTCAAAAGAAATTACAGAGAATCTCGATAGATGGATAAAGAGCTGGGCAGAGTTAATGATTGAATGAAAAAATCCTACATTTCTTTACTTTTTTTATTTGTATTCTTTTACCTGCCAATAGTTTCTATACTTGAAACAGGATTATCTCCACGTAATTTTTCTTACATACTCACTGATTATTACTACCAGAAAATAATCTACTTCACGTTTAAACAGGCGTTTCTCTCTACTGCAGTAACGTTACTTGTAGGTCTCCCTGGTGCATACATTATCTCGAACTATGATTTTTTCGGAAGAAAATTTCTCAAATCCATTACGATGATACCCTTTGTCTTGCCCTCGATTCTGGTAGTACTTTCGTTCGTAGTTTTATTCGGGAACAATGGTGTTATAAACTCTTTTTTAAGTCATGTTAATCTCCGTATATCTTTTTTGTATACTTGGAAAGCTATTATTCTTGCCCATGCATTTTACAATTTTCCTTTGGTGATACGGATAGTAGGTGCCTCGTGGGAACGCTTGAGCGTACACATAGAAGAGACTGCCAGAACGTTAGGGGCGAAGAGATTCTTTTTGTTTAGAAAGGTTACGTTCCCTCTTCTTCTACCTTCAATACTTACATCAGCCATTCTCACTTTCATTTTCTGTTTCACAAGTTTTGCTATTGTATTAGCTTTCGGTGGCGTTCGCTACACTACCATGGAAGTGGAGATATATTACCTTTTACAGCGATCAGGCAATTTCAATTTAGGATGTTCTCTAGCGATTTTACAGATCATGTTTTTAATTTCTCTGATGTTTCTCTACAATAAATTTTCTCGTATATATCTAAAAGAAGAAAAAATTACGAAATTCAAACAGAAGAAAAAATTACGTTTTTCTCTCGATAATATCCCTATATACCTTTATTTTTTACTTGTATTTTTCATGATGATTCTTCCCATGATTGCAGTGGGATACTACTCCCTCACGAAGTTCACGGGGTATGAAACCGTGTTGAGCAGTTACTGGTACAAAATGATATTTGGAAGGGAATATTCTCCTATCATAGGCAGCGTCGCGTTGGTATCTGTAAAAAACAGTCTCTTCTTCGGGTTCTGCACCGTACTTTTATCACTGTCCATGGGCATTCCCGCAGCATACCTCAGGAAAGTGGAGATCTTCTTATTAGTACCTCTGATCGTTTCGGGAGTTACGTTAGGTCTCGGTATTCTGAAGCTCTTTCCTCTCGGCGGCTGGTGGAGGATTGTACTGGCTCATTCACTAATTGCGTATCCGTTCGTGGTGAGGTGTGTCTATATTCCATTGAAAAAACTCGATCCTTCCCTTTTAGAATCCGCTTTATCGTTAGGTGCTTCAAGAATCTACGCATTTTTTAAGATAGAACTCCCCATGATATTCTCCGGCATTATTGTTGCGTCCTCCTTTGCATTTGCCATTTCCGTGGGCGAATTAGCGGCGACATATCTCTTGTATGATGGTGAATACATTACCATGCCCATATTCATTTATAGATTTATTTCTGCGCGACGCTTCGGAGGGGCAGCTGCCATGGGAGTACTCCTCATGGCTATTACTGGCACCGTGTTTATAATCATCGACAGGATGAAAGAGGTGGAGATATGAAGATAAAGTTAACAGGCATAAAAAAGAGATTCGGTGATTTTAGGTTGGTTGTATCTCTAAAAGTATATGACAGTGAATTTTTAACACTGCTGGGACCTTCAGGGTGTGGAAAAACCACTGTACTGCGAATTATCGCTGGATTGGAAAATCAGGATTCTGGATACCTTTATTTTAATGATAAAATGATGGATCTTCCAATAGAAAAAAGAAACATAGGATTAGTTTTTCAGGATTATGCTCTTTTTCCTCATTTAAATGTTTTTGAAAATATTGCATTTGGACTCAGAGTTAGAAAATATACGAAAAAAGAAATAAAAGAGAGAGTGGAAGAACTTTTGGATTTGGCGAGATTAAATACTTACGAAAAGAGAAGAATCCAGGATCTCTCCGGTGGTGAACAGCAGAGGGTAGCGTTAGCACGGGCATTGGCGATAAGTCCGGATTTACTTCTTTTAGATGAGCCATTATCCTCTTTAGATGCCAAATTACGGATAAGTCTCAGAGAAGAACTCAAAAAAATCCAAAAAAAACTGGGAATTACCACACTCTATGTCACACATGATCAGGAAGAAGCATTATCTCTTTCTGATAGAATTGCGGTAATGTTTGATGGAAAGATATACCAAGTAGATGCCCCTGAAAACATTTATCATCACCCCAAAAACAAATATGTGGCAGAATTCATGGGATGGAATGTAGAAGGAAATATAGGATTTAAACAGGAAGATGTTTCTATAGGGAAAGGTAAAGAGGAAAGGATAGCAAACATCGAATTTTTGGGGAGAGAAGTAAAAATAAAACTGGAAAATGGCATAGTAATAAGAAAAACAAGAGAAAAAGATGAGAATTATGCAGTAGGAGATACAATTAGATACAGTGTTAAAAAAATTACACAATTTGATTAGAGTTAAAATAGTGGAGAGGATTAAGAAAAGTGATATCTCCTCTCCACAAAAGGAGGTTCGAAATTATTCCAGTGCGGATCTCTATTTAAAGTTTTTCCTAAGATGTGAATTTTATTTTCACAAACATAATTTTCTTATATTTTTGTCCGTGTAGGCGATAATTATTTATATGCAAGTAGGTACGATATGTTAGGGATTTTATGAACGAAGAAAAATCAACAAAAGGAGGAATCAAATACTGTTCACAATGTGGATCTCCAATAAAGAAAGGAGAAGAAATGTATATGAACGGTAAGGCATACTGCCCTTATTGCTGGGTTTATCTCATAAACAATAGAGAGAGACCTATAGAGAAATTGGGAAAGTGAAATGAATAAAGAGAAAGAAATTAAATACTGCCCACAATGTGGAGCACCAAATAAAGAGGATTCACTTTTCTGTGAAAATTGTGGATATGAATTTAAAAAGAAAATAAAGGAAGAACAGCCGCCTGTAGTTATAATATTTGGTTTCCTTGGTGTGATTTGTATATTGTTGTTGAACATTTAAACACAAGAACATAAAAATGCAGTGCATATTTTTTATAATCTTTTTTAATCATCTCAAAAAACTTAGGCGTATGAAGTGTCTCTGAAAAAAGGGGGGTGTGGGAGTTTATAGATGTTTTTTTGAGTAAGAAAAGTTATTTAAGTATATAACCAAATATTTTAGCGGTGATTAATATGGAAGAAGTAGATTTCGATACTATAAATGAAGATTGGAATGAGTACAAATTAAAAGATGGAACAACATTGAAGATAAAGCTCGTATTGATAAAGGTGATGAGAACAGACAATTATGATCAATTTGGAGATCCTGTATACATGGTAAATTCACAGAACATAGTAAAAATAACTAATATTCCTGAAAAATTAAAAAAACAAAAAAACAAGTCAGATGCTTATGTACGATAATAAATCAAAAATAGAGTCTTTTACAACAGCTGAGAAAAAGGAAACAATGTCTACTGATGCGGTATATGTAGCCAAAATGAATCAAGTAAAGATTGGAAAGTTAGAAGAAAAAGTAAAAAAGTTAGAAGATTTTAAAATGCGCTTAGAAACTGCAATAAAGGTGATTATAACTCTTATTCTTGTCTTTGCAGCTATACTTGCTATAATTTATTATTTAAGGCAATTTTTCTAAAAATCCAACACGCCTATACTATCACTCTTTAATCATAGAATCGCATTCGTGGATATACCAATAGCGATCCTAACCCCTCTTCTTCTCCCGTGTGATTTCTATACTTATGAGAATAGAACATACGCGGAGGGTCTGAAAGTATTAAGGTGGTACAGGAGGAATAATAGCATTCCAGACCCTCCAATAGTATATGGGTGTTGAAGTTTATAAATGTTTTTTAGAATAAAAGAAAAATAAAAAAATTTAAAGCATACTTAAAACTTCATTCAATAGCTCCAATACTTTCAACAGTTCATTGTTGGCATAAACGCAGACACCTGTTTTGTTAGCATTGTCTATATGCTCCTGTGTTTCGTCTAACAATGCTTGTACATCCTCGGGAACATCTTCCGGGAGAAGTTCTTCTATATCGCCAAGAAGTGTATTCACCTGCGAAAGACGATAATGCGAAACAGTACAAAAACAACGAAACACAGTAGGGGGAGGAGTAGTAGTAGGAGGGGGAGTAGGAGTTGGTGTTGTTCCATTGTTCTCGGTAGATCCCACCAAATTCACTGCTAACAAAGATACCAAAAGTATTGTTGCTATCATTCCACCTTGTATTTTTCTCATTTAATCACTCTCGTTAATAATGTTACATTCTATAACTAATACTTATATAAAAAGCTTTCGTTTTTAAACCTAAAACCCAGCACATACTTATAGTATTTTTTTATCAAAGCATTTATATAATTGAAAGAAAATTATTACTTTGGTGATTCGTTGAGTGATTTATTCAAAGAAGAACATAAAAAACTTCATGAGCTACTTGATAAAACATATAAGACTTTAGATGAACTAAGTGGAGAAATACCTGAAGAGCTGGAATTAGAATTGCGTAAAAAAGTTGAAGAATTCCATAAAAAAATGAATGAAATAGAGGAAGTAATACCAGAACCCAAAAAATTTTATGTATTGGGGGAGGAGGAAGTAAATAAAAAACTGGAATGTTTTTTTTCTGAAATGAAGAAATTAATAGAGAAAATAGAAATCCGATATTCTTGATAGGTTGAAATCCATCCAACTCTTTTTGTACCTGTAAAAGTAAAATTGGCACCCCTATGATTTTTTTACGATTTTTGCATTCAAAATAGTGCAGGGGGAGAGAACTTATCACCTTTAAATCTATCAATTTATTTTACTCTCTTCCTTTATAAATAAAAATAATTGTCTTTTTTCTTTGGGATAAACCACTTTCTTTTTTTAAAAAAGGAAGAGGTTGGTTAGTGCTCCCGCCGGGATTTGAACCCGGGTAGCGGACTCGAGAGGCCCGAATGATTGACCGGACTACACTACGGGAGCTTAATAGAACAAAGAAAATAATGTTTAAAAATCTTATGTAAAAACGACCCCTAAAAATATAAATGAAAAGTTCGCATAAGACGTAATGAGAGATCCGATAAAGCTTTTTGAAGAGGTATGCATAAGACTTGCCGGCAGGAACTTTCATCTTCCAGTATACTTTCTTTCCACCCTTTTCTGTTTTCCCATTGCAGAGTATCTCTGGTATAAAAACAAAATACTGAGAATTTTTTCTATAATCCTATTTTTTCTGGGGATATTCTTCTTTATAAAGATTTCATGGATATTTTTCCTTATTTTAATTATTTTAGGCAGAGTTTTGAATATTTTATATACCTCAATGATGAGATACGAATTGGAAGAAAGGATTATCTTGGAAAAAAATTTAAAATCTATATTTAAAATTCCCATATATCTGGCTTTTCTTTATCAAAAATTCTGTGAAAAACTCTTTGGGGACTGGTACAAGCCAATATTTTTCCTTTCTACAGCTTATATCCTACCTCTTTCCTTACATTTATGGTTTAAAAATAAAATATTGAAAGTATTATCATTTTCCTTGCTGGTATTTTACGGAATTCTGTTTTTCAAAGGCTGGTGGATATTTATCCCAATATTTTTGATTTTGGGGATATTTTTAAAGTTTTTAGCATTTTTGTATAAACATTTCAACATCGAAGAAATGGAAACAGTGAAAATAGAAAAAGAAACGCTAGGAAAAATAGATATAGTATCTATAGGCCTTATACTCTTCATTTTCGTTTCTTTTGTTGCCAATTGGTACAAATTTGTGCCAAATAATGTGGATACGTGGTACCACTTAGCTGTTGCAAGAAAGATACTCGAGTTTGGCACAGTTCCTATCTGGGACTCATGGGAGTTCGCTCCTGCAGGAAGGCCGCATCTATATCCTCCTTTGCTTCATCTATTAATAGCATTCTGTGCAGGTGCGAAAGAAAACATAGTGAATGGAGGAAGAGTTTTACAGTCTCTCTTTTATCCTATAGCCTTATTTACAAACTGGCTTTTTGTGAGATATCTTCTTGACAGAAAAACAGCTTTTTTGGCTCTGATCTTTCTTTCAATGGATATGGGATTTTTAATGATTAACGCAATGATCCTTCCAAGCATGTTGATCAATATATTTCTTCCGTTACTATTAATATGCTTTTTAAAGAGAAAATTCTTTTTATCTGTTATTTTAATGGCTCTCTGTCTATATTCCCATTTAAGTTTCCCTTTTGTAGTATTATTCTGTTTATTTTTGTTTTCGAGAAAATATAACTATATGGATTTCTACAAAAAATTCGTCATATTCTCACTAATATTATATTTGCCATGGTTTTTGAGGATACTTGGAAACTTCAATGCACTGGAAAATACAATACAGACGTTTTCATCACCTATACATATAGTCTTCGGTTTTTTGAGTCTCCAGTTCTTTAACCCTATCCTCATACCTCTTGGAATAATAGGATATAGAAAAGCTAGTGAAAAATATAATATTGTAAAGATATTCCTCCTCGGGAGCCTTCCAATTCTCGTATTTTATGGAGGAAGATACTGGTTCCATACAATGCCTTTCTGGGCGATTATGATAGCTTCTCTTACCAAAAAATACCTTAAAAATAAAAAAAGAATTGCACTATTTCTTATAATAGGACTCATACCTACTTTTGATATCGTTTTATTTGAAAACTTTGGAGTTATCCCCAGCCTAACAGGTGGAGATGTTGCCATAATTATGTGGACAGAGAGGGGGATAGCATTCGAAAGCCTTTACGATGAAGATTGTGAAGTATTGAGAGAGTATATCTTAAACACTACAGACGTAGACGAGATAATAGGTGTTGATGAGGCGTGGGTCGGCGATATGATCGTGGCTCTTACAGGGAGAAGAGTAAACAGCGGCGCATGGTGGGAAGTTTCTCCGGTAGAAGAAAAAACAGAAGATATAAAAATCTATGTCTCTTTAGAGCCTATAAGCGAGTTTAAAATCGGAAAATTCTACATCCTGAAGGTGAGTTAATGGGCGTTGAAAAGGCAAAACTTGAAGAAAAACCTTTGAGAATTATGAAGATTCATTTTATCGATATAGACCTATTAAAACCTCATGAAGCGTTAGATCCTTTGGAATTGGAACTTTTTATTAAAAGCATAAATAAAAAAGGTGTTTTTTATAAACCAATGCTCGTGGATAAAAACTCGTTTGTAATACTGGACGGACATCATAGATGGGCAGCTTTAAAAAATATGGGTGCAAAGAAGATCCCGTGCATCTTTTTAGATTATTTTGATGACGAAATAAAACTTTATGCATGGTATCCTGTTCTGAACGAAAAACTTGAAAAGATCCTGAAGTTCTTTGATCATGACTTTCTGAAAGAATACGAAAACCATCTTGGAAAATATAGTTTTATCATCACTGACGGTAAAAAATATTATGGTTTAAAAAACAGGAAAGATATTATAAGGTATATCGAAAAAAGAGGATACAATTTTGAGTATGTCGACACGATAGAGACAGCTTTAAAAGAAACGGGAAATGGCAAAACAGCTTTTTTAAGAAGATCGTTGACAAAAAAAGAGGTCATTGAAAAAGCATCGAGAAACGAAGTTTTTTCACCTAAGACAACAAGACACTGGTTTCCTTATAAATATCCATATCTCTATGTAAAGAAAGAGGAGATGATTCCGTGAAGAAAGATATATCCTTTGAAATAGAGAAGGGTTTCTGGGATGAAGCCGTAAAGAATCTCTGCAAAATTTTGAATGAAGATAAAAAAGATGTGGAAAGGGGGATAGTATTCTTTTTCGGCAAGCACTGTGGAGATTATCTGGAAAAATTCTGCAATGACATAGATGAAGAAACAAAAAAAGAACTGAAAATTGCAATAATACATTCGAAACAGGAGAAATAGATGAAAGAGAAGATAGCAAAAAACTACAGGGGAGAAATAGTTTATTCAAATGAGAAATGGGAACTATTATGGGAACTGAGAGAAAAAGCTCTGGAGATTATGAAGTTTCTAGCAGGACATTACTATATTGCCTATGGGAGTATCACAAGAGGAGACGTAAATAAAAAAAGCGATATAGATATATTCGTTGAGACTGAGAGTCATATTTTAGAGATCATTTTGAAAGATTTTGAAATTCTGGAGAGAAAAATCGTGCAAGCGACACCGTGGCAGGCTGTAAAGGGTAGCATAATCCTCGAAGATAATATAGAGCTATCCTTTCCTATGTGCGAGATAAGAAAAAAGGAGGAAGAATTCTATCATTTTGGAGGAGCTTTAACTTACGAAGAGATGAAAGAAAAGAAAAGAGTATGCGGTGTTAATAAAAAACTTCTCTTGATAACACCCACAGAATCCGGCCACATAGAAAGCAGTATAATTGGTAAGGAGAGCGAAACAGCCAAACTATTGAACCTTTCCATAAACACAGTTCAGGAAAGAATAAAAGTTCTTTCAAGAAGAGACAGAATAGGAAGAACTGGCGTATATCTCCAGAGAGCTTTAGCTCCTGAAGAAAGTTTTGGAGAGGTTTTGAAAAAGATAATAGATAAAGATGTTAATGTGAGGAGAAGGTTTCTATAGGATAGTTTCCTAAGATTCAATCACTTTGGAATTTTATATGACGTTCTCGTGCTTTGTAAAGTGCCGAAAGCATTTGAGTGAGCGGTAGCGAACCGCATATCTAGCTTTATACGCAGTTGACCCAGCGGACATAATCCTCAACTTACTATAAGTCATAGCTTTAACTCATACCTTTGTTCAGTTAGTTTAACTCCCCAGATCTTATGTGTTTTCTCTTCGGTCAGTTGAAATCCTTTAGATTTATACAATTGAGCAGATGCTCTAAGAAGATTTACAGTCCACAGGAATATTGATGAATAAACGCACCATCGACAAAACGCAATGGCTTCCTCAACAAGCTTTTTTCCCAATCCATGTCTGCGTATAACTGGATGTAATAAGAGCCATCGCAACTGTGCCTTACTATTTGTATGTTCCACAATTGCCATGGATCCAGCAATTACACTGTTCTTCTCAATTATCCAGATCCTTTCTCTATCTTTGATGGAGCGAACAAACTCTGCAAGAGGTACTGCAACATAGGACTCAAAGCTACAATCAAAACCATATTCTTTAGCATATAAGAGCCCGTGTAAGTAAATAATGTATCCTATATCGCCAGGTTTTATTTTGTTTCGTATGCTAATTTCTGAAATATCTCTCATAGATATAGAACATCTCTATTATAGTTTTAAAATTTATCGGCATCAATGCATCCTTTTCGGCGAGAAGAAACACTGGGTCAGTTGCGTATATACTCATTTTGAGTGAATTTTTCTTCTTTTTTATAAAATCTTCTATTCATCTTTTATCTTACCTCTTTTATCATAGCTAGAATCCGATGCTTATATTCATTTTCATTTCAAAGTTTCATTAACTCTCTTTCGAAGATCGGTACAGAGATGGCAGATGGTGTAGTATCCTTCTGGATCGGGGGCAACACCTTTTGTGTCTACCCAATTTATCAATCCTTCCATACCATTTTCAATGATCGCTTTCATTTCCGGTATTTTAGATGGATCGTAACTCTCTATGATCTCGATAATATCTGTATCAAAGGCATTTCCAATATAAAGATCATTGCAAACAGCTATTTTTCCATCGGGTTCAACAAATATACCTTTTACAGAATCAAGAGGGTCTGTATATGGCATATCGCCACATTTGCCTGCTGGTATTTTTTCCTTCTGGGGCAAAAACTCTTTCAAATTAGCAATAGCTAACCCTGCGGGTTCCATTACATTTCCTTCAGATTTTCTTATAGGAATATCTTCAAGTTCTTCCAAAATGGATTTAGTCTTTTGATTATATTTGTTATCCTCATCTTCAGAAATCACCCAGCAGGGGTTCCATACTATGTTCTCGATGCCTATTTCTAAACACGCTTCTGTTGTCTTTCTAACGATATTAAGAGGAACATGTTCCTGATGAAAAGCATCGACAGAGATAATAATGTTATTCACTCCGGCATTCGCCAAATTCCTGGCTATCTTTCTAGTCTTTTTGGCATCCTTTGACCAGTATCCGTTTGTGATAATCTCTCTCGAAGGGATTCCCACATCCATGGCTTCTTTGTGGATGGTGCACACAATTTTGGGAAACAATAAAGGTTCTCCACCAAAAGTCATAATTGATTCAGGTTTGTACTTCTCGCCAACTTTTCTAACAATTTTCACTGCAAGTGATTTATCAACATGATTAGGGAATGCTTCTTTACCTTGAATAGAATAGCAGTGTCTGCATCTTCCATTACATAGATAGGTAACAGCAAATTCTATTCTGTTCACAGTTAGATATTTGTTCATACTCTAACTATGTATTTTTCCGCCATTTTTAACTTTTGTGCCGATTTATTCAAATGGTCCTGCAACCAAAAATGGTAACATTTAAATAGATTTATTTAAGAAAGGATATAGGCGATCTTGTGATTATAGAAACAGAAAATCTAACAAAGTACTACGGTAAAATCAGGGGAATTGAAAATTTAAGTTTTTCCATAGAAAAAGGTGAAATATTTGGATTTTTAGGCCCGAACGGTGCTGGAAAAACTACGACTATACGGACTTTGCTCGGGTTTTTAAAACCTACAGGAGGTAAAGCCTTCATTTTTGGAAAGGATATTGAGAAAGAAATTTTGGAGATAAAAGAAATGACGGGATATATCCCAGGAGAACTAAATCTTTATGGAAACTTAACTGCCAAAGATTTTCTAGATTATTTTGGTAAATTAAGAAAAAATTTTGATGAAAAAAAACTCAAAGAACTTTTGGAGATCTTTGAAGTACCTCTAGATAGAAAAATAAAAGGATACTCACGGGGGATGAAACAGAAACTTGGTATTATACAGGCTTTCATGCACAATCCTGAACTGGTACTAATGGATGAACCGACCTCAGGCCTTGATCCACTGCTCCAAGGAAAATTCTATGATTTTTTGAGAGAAGAAAAAAAAGAAGGCAAAACTATGTTCATATCATCGCACATACTTACAGAGATAGAAAAAATCTCTGACAGGGTAGGAGTAATAAAAGACGGGAACTTAATAGCGTTAGAAAATATAGAGGCGCTGAAAAGTAAAAAGGGAAAAGTCGTAAAGGTAAAAACCAAGGAAAAGATCAAGATAAGAGGAATAAAGATGGGAGAAGAAAATGGATGGACAACGTTTGTCGTCACAAAAAACGTAGACGATGTTATCAAAAAATTGGCAGCCTACACCATAGAAGACATAGAAATTGGCGAGCTCAGCCTTGAAGAAATATTTATGCATTATTATAGGTGATCACATGAAAATAGCTATTCATAGTTTAAAAACCAGCTGGAAGGGAATATTACTGTTAAATTTAGTTTTTATTGGACTTACCGCCATGGTGATCGGAATATATCCCAATATAAAAGAATCTTCAGGGATGCAGGAGTACATAAACAATCTTCCCGAATCGATATTATATATGTTCGGAGGATCAGAACTAGAACTGGACATAACAATACTGGAGGGATTCCTGAATATGGAACTGTACCAGTGGGGATGGGTGCTTCTTCTCGGTGTTTACTTTGCATTTGTTTCCTCTTCGTTAATATCGAAAGAAATTGAGAACAAGACGATCGACATGCTCCTCTCGAATCCTGTTTCACGAGGAAGAATCCTCCTGGAAAAGTTTCTGGGGCTTGTGCCTTCGATTATTCTCATAAATATAACGACGCCTCTCGTCATTCTCGGGTGCGCCGCATACATCAACGAGACGATCAGTGTGGAATACCTCTTCTATACGCATTTCGCTTCGATCCCTTACCTGCTTGCCGCGTGTGCACTCGGGCTGTTGTTCTCCGTTATCTTCGATGAAGTGAGGAGAGCAAATACAATGGTTATAGGAACTGTATTTGCGATGTACATTCTGGAAGCACTCTCGTTACTCTCGGAAAAATACTCCGCAATGGGAAAGATATCCCTCTCCCATTATTATGACCCAGGAAAAATCCTGATACAGCACGATGTGGACATAACAGGAATAGCGATCTTGTTCTTAGTTACTGGTGTACTCTTGATAATTGCTATAATCTATTTTCAGAGAAAAGACATTGCTGTGGTGTAGGGTTGGAATGCTCGTTGATGCATCTCAGGAATTGGTATCGTGCAAATCATCCTAGTTTATCACTTTACTCGATGCGTACCATAAAACAGCGTATATACTTACGAATATTGCCATGACAACAAATATATTTGTACTCAAATCTGTGAAGATTGGTAGCTCCTGTACTCTAGACCTTATCAAAACTAAGCAAATCATGCAAATTAATAAAGCAGAAATTAAAATCCATTTTTTGTATTTCCTGTAGTTATCAAATTTAGAAAACATCATGGGACAAGTCATTGCTAAAAAAAGCCCAACAATTATCCAAGCAAAGAACCAGTATTCTGTTGCTCGATTTTCCCAATGAATCCTCTCTTCGAGAGTACCGAATGTAACGTATAAATACTCTATGTTATTTTCATCAATTTGCCAAGATTTAGCCTCTTTGTCTCCAGATAACATCTCAAGAAGACCTTCTTCATTTTCATTCCAAAATCTATAATTTGTTGGGAGAACAAAAGAAAATCTATCAAATTTCTCAGAAGATACTGAAAAACTTATACAAAATCCGTTTTTGCCATAATAATACTTTGATTTCTCATCGATTTTAATTTTAAAGATAATCTGGGTAGTAAATTTTCCACCAATATTTAAATTTTCAGGGTAAATTATTCCTAATAGGACATTTTCATGTTCACGAGCTTCTTCTAGATTTTTTAAAATATTATTATATTCTTCTGGATAAATTGGATATTTCTTTAAAAAATCATCCAATTCATCTTTATTTTTAATTATCTTATAACTCATTTCTTTTTTTCCGCAAGCACATCCTTGATACCCATAAACGTTGATATCGTATACATTTTCAGGAACAGAACGAATTATCGCCATGTATTCTTCATCGTACACATCTTTAGTCAATACGTAAGAGTCATAATAATCTTCGCTATAAGTAAGTACCCATATTTCCTCTTCATCACTTCTTAGATTGAATACATCAGTTTCAGCAAAAATTATATTGCTGAATAACATAAATGAGATTGTTAGGAGCAGTAACTTTTTATACATGCAAATTTTTGTTTCTTGTATATAAAAATATTTCTTTTGCAATACTTTCTTGCTTAACCAATTAGTTATGAAACGCTCGTTTCATCGCATTCCTTTTAAATGAAAAGGAAAACTCTCTAAGTCTCACTCCCAGACGCCTGAGATCTCAATTTCTCTACCTCTTCTTTCATGTCTTTTTCTATTTTACTGAATCGTGAGTCGACTTCTTCTTCCGGGACGATCTTCATTCTCGCTATCTCTTCTTTTACTTTCATTTTTGCTATGTCCTCGAACTCGATGGAATTTATTACCGCTAAAAGATTTTCATAGAACATTAAACATATTCTAAGCATCCACACCTGTTTTTTCTGTGAACAGTACGTATCTATCCTGTGAAACGCATTCTGCTGGAGAAAATCTTCTCTCAGTATTTTGGCAGCTTCCAGTACGAGTCTTTCTTTTTTTGGTAACGCATCAGGGCCAACTAACTGTACTATTTCTTTCAGTTCTTCTTCCTTCTGTAAGAGCTGCATTGCTTTTATCCTCAATGAAGACCAATCTTTGGAAACATTATCCCACCAATCTTTTACGTCATTAAGATATAAAGAATAGGAAGTTAGCCAGTTTATAGACGGAAAATGTCTTCTGTCCTTTAGTTCCCTGTCCAACGCCCAGAAAACCTTTGTAACTCTCAGAGTATTTTGCGTTACCGGCTCCGAGAAATCTGATCCCGGAGGTGAGACAGCTCCTATTATAGAGAGAGAACCCTCCTTACCGTTTAATGTTATTACTCTCCCGGATCGCTCATAGAACTCTGCGAGTTTTGAAGCTAAATATGCAGGATACCCCTCTTCTCCTGGCATTTCTTCCAGTCTTCCCGAAATTTCTCTCAGGGCTTCGGCCCACCGGGATGTCGAGTCTGCCATTAAAGCCACGCTGTACCCCATGTCTCTATAGTATTCACCTATCGTAACACCTGTGTATATAGACGCTTCTCGCGCAGCTACGGGCATGTTCGACGTATTTGCAATCAGAACAGTCCTTTCCATGAGAGGTCTTCCTGTTTTCGGATCCTTCAACTCGGGAAACTCTGTCAATACATCTGTCATCTCATTCCCTCTTTCACCGCAACCCACATAAACGACTACCTCGGCATCCGCCCATTTTGCAAGCTGATGCTGTATGACCGTTTTTCCAGTCCCAAAACCGCCGGGGATCGCAGCTGTTCCTCCCTTTGCAATAGGGAAAAAAGTATCCAGAACTCGTTGCCCTGTTAGCATGGGTATAGAAGGCTCAAATTTTTTTGTCACAGGTCTCGGTTTTCTCACAGGCCATTCATGATACATTTTTATATCTTTATCTTCTGTCTTGGCTACAGAATCATTTATAGTAAAATCACCTTCTTCTATATACTCTAACTTGCCTTCTCCAAAATCTGGAGGAACAACAATTCTATGTTCTATTAACTCTGTCTCTTTAACGTGTCCTATTATCTCCCCTGACTTCACAGTATCTCCTTTATTTTTCAATGAAACAAAATGCCACTTTTTTTTCTGTATCAGAGGATCTACCTTGACGCCTCTCTTAATAAAATCTCCTATCTGGTCTCTTATTAAATTCAAAGGCCTCTGAACACCGTCATATATACCCGAAGTTAATCCTACACCTAATTTTACGGATAGCGGTCTCCCGGTAGATATTATCTTTTCCCCCGGTTTTAAACTCGTAGTATCCTCATAAACTTGAATGATAGCTTTATCTCCATATAACTGGATAATCTCACCCATAAGCTCTTCTTCGCTCACTTTCACTAACTCGTACATCTTACTGCCTTTCATACCCACTGCTTCAACTACGGGGCCACTTATTCTAATGATTTTTCCTTCCATTAACTCACCTTATCTCTATTCCAATAGATTTTTTGATTAATGAAGCTATCGGATCTTCTTTTCTTATGCTCCCGGATTTATCTGGTATCTCTATAACGATCTTTCCTCGTTCTTCAAGAAATTCCAGATCTTCTCTTATCTCATCCGTTATCTTTTCACAAACTATAAAGAAATCTGAGTCTATATTTTTGATATCCATTCCTTTTTTATATATGTGTCCTTTTACTCCAATGATCCCGAAGGCATTTACTGTATCTTTATCCCCTATGACGATCATATTATCTCCTCTAATATTTCACCAAGCTCCTCTTTTTTTGCTTCGTATATACCCAAAATATCAGTAACTTCTTTCTCCCGTAATACGATATAATAGAGCGCTTTAGCTGCGGTATAAGGATGGATTATAGCTAATTTTTTTGCCATATCTAAAAGATATTTTTTCAGGGCTTTTTCGAATATAAACAACGATTTTGTTTCCAAGTATTTTTCTTCTAACTCTGATAAAAACTTATAATCTGTATCTGTAAGAAGATCCAAGACATCTTCTACATCCCTTGCCTCGGCAAGATTTTTTAACTTCCATTCTGGAACCTCGTAACCTATGGGAATAACATAATCCAGAACATTTTCAACTCCATATTTTTTGCATCTGAGAATTGTAAGGATATTCATCACATCTATCTCGCTTTTTATGTATGTTTTTAATACAACAGCATTTTTGGAATCTGTCTGCTGAGCAGCAGATAGAATTTCTCGATAATACAGAAAATCTATGTCTCTTTCTATTTCAGCTAATGGTTTATTGAAAGATAGTTTTGAGTAAGTGGTACCTTCTAATTTTGAACTGTATTCCGAGATGGGCGTTTGTTGGAGCTTCGTTATCATCTCTCTTGTAAAAAAACCGTACGGTTCTACTTCAATGCCTCTGAGAATATTTTTTAATACCTCTTTTTCGTACCTGAGACTAAATTTCCTGAAAAATATCTCTACGATATCAGGCGAAGATCCGGCAATATTTTTAAAATCTTTTTTGAAATCTCTGTCAAATTTTGTCATAAAATTCTCGAGTTCATAGAGATCCATCTCCATAATCTTAGAATGCTCGCTTATTCTGCTCTTCAATCCAGATATTTTGGCATTAAAAAATCCAAAAGCCGATATATCCAGAATTTCTTTAAATATACCCATAAATATGATAATCCCTATGCAAACTGCAACTGCCAGCAGCACAACAAATACGGTTATATCCATCTTATTCACTCTTAAAAAGTATTTTTGCTATTCCAACTCTCAGATCTTTTTCTTTTCTTTTTATAACTTTCTCAATCCTGTCATCTATCGTCAGAGTCTGATCTTTTTTCCTTATGATCACACCTGGCTCTTTTATACTCTCCTCTGCAAGGTTATATCCTTTCACTAAATCTCTGTCCTCTTCTCTGATCAGTATCTCATAATCCTCCATCTTAGCTTCATCTATCAGTTTCCTGAGAAGACTCTGATATAATTTTCTATTTTCTACAATTTTTTTACTTATCTCAGATATTACTTCCATTATGAGCTGATCTTTCTTGTTTAAGATTTTTCTCTTAGCTTCTACATTCGATGAGGAGATTATCCTCTGTTTTTCCAATTCGGCCTCTTTTTTACCTCTATTTATTAGTTTATTCCTTTTTAACTCCGCCTTTTTTTCCGTTTTTTTAATTAACTCTTCTTTTTTGATCTTTATTCTTTCATTTATCTCTGCAATCTCCTTTTCTGCATCTTTTTCTATTTTACTTATTATCTTTTCCAGACTCATTTTCTCACCCGAACAAGTTCAATCCGTATAAGATCAGTATCGCAATTAGAAGTCCAAAAATTGCAAATGTCTCTGACATTACTGAAAATATCATTCCTTTGCTGAAGGCTTCACTGTTTTTACTCGTGGCTGTGATACTGCCCCCGGCTGTAATTCCCTGCCCTATGGCAGATAATCCCGCTATGCCCGAGGCAAAACCTGCCCCTACAACGGCTACTCCTGTAGCATATTCTAAATCAATACTTCCTGAGAGTAATCCAGTGAAGTAAAGAATCAAGATAGCTATTAACAATCCATATATTGCCTGAGTTTCCGGTAACACCGAGAATACCATTCCTTTGCCGAACATCTCTTCTTTCTCGCTTACTGCTGATATTCCCGAGCCAGCAGCTATTCCCTGGCCTATTCCCGATAATCCCGCTACTCCTATGGATATGCCAGCGCCCACGCACGCTATACCTATGCCCAATGGCATATCTTTTATATTCCCTGAAAGTAAGCCTGTGAAGTAAAGAATCAAGATGGCTATTAACAATCCGTATATTACTTGTGTCTGCGGAAGCGCAGAGAATACCATTCCTTTGCCGAACATCTTGTCATCTTCAACTATGCAACTCACGGAAGCTCCTGCCACTATTCCCTGACCTACGGCAGATAAAGCTGCTATTCCCACAGCCATTCCCGCTCCTACACATGCTATGCCTACACTCAGAGGTAAATCCAGGAATTTTCCTGCAAGCAATCCTGTAGACTGCAGTATCAAGATAGAAATGAGGAGAGCTGCTATTGCATGAGTTTCTGGAAGTATGGAAAATATCATTCCTTTACCAAAAACCTCTTCCTTTTCTGACACGCCCGCTATAGAAGAAGATGCCACTATTCCCTGGCCTATGGCAGATAATCCTGCTACTCCTATTGAGAGTCCGGCTCCTACGCATGCTACTCCTATGCCTAATGGTATCTCTTTGATATTCCCTGAAAGTAAGCCGGTGAAGTAAAGAATCAAGATTGCTATTAATAATCCATATATTGCCTGAGTTTCCGGTAACACTGAGAATACCATTCCTTTGCCGAACATCTCTTCTTTCTCGCTTACTGCCGATATTCCCGAGCCAGCAGCTATTCCCTGGCCTATAGCAGACAATCCTGCCACTCCTATTGAGAGTCCAGCGCCCACGCATGCTACTCCTATCCCTAACGGTATCTCCTTTATATTCCCTGAAAGTAAGCCGGTGAAGTAAAGAATTAGGATAGCTATTAATAATCCGTATATTGCCTGTGTTTCCGGTAACACCGAGAAGACCATTCCTTTACCGAACATCTCTTCTTTCTCTGTAACAGACGATATCCCCGATCCAGCAGCTATTCCCTGGCCTATGGCAGACAATCCTGCCACTCCTATTGAGAGTCCAGCGCCCACGCATGCTACTCCTATCCCTAACGGTATCTCCTTTATATTCCCTGAAAGTAAGCCGGTGAAGTAAAGAATTAGGATAGCTATTAATAATCCGTATATTGCCTGTGTTTCCGGTAACACCGAGAAGACCATTCCTTTACCGAACATCTCTTCTTTCTCTGTAACACTGGCAATTGCAGATGACGCTGCAGTCCCCTGCCCCATTGCTGAAAGTTTTGTAACTCCCACAGCTATTCCTGCCCCTATGCATCCCAATCCTACTGGAACGTTTTCTATTAACTCTCCGCTCATAACACCCGAGAAATATAAAATTAAAATCGCAATTAATAATCCGTATATAGCCTGGGTTTCTGGAAGTATGGAAAATACCATACTTTTTCCTAAGGTCTCCTCTTTTTCAGAGAGTGCAAGTATTCCTGATCCCGCAGCTATCCCCTGACCTATGGCAGAAAATCCTGCAAATCCTATAGCTATCCCCGCACCTAAACACGCCAGTCCTGTAGCAATAGGAATCTCACTGCTGCCTGAGATCACTCCCGTTTTAACAATTATAAGAACGGCGATCAGTAAACCATAAATTCCCTGGGTCTGAGGAAGTGCCTGGAGCATCAACGCTTTGGAAAACTTGGATGAGTCCTTGGCTACAACTCTTGCCCCCATACTCCCTGAGATCCCTGTTCCTATCCCTGATCCAAGTCCTGCTCCTCCAACGGCTATCCCGGCAGCTATCGCACACAGAGCCGCTCCCTCACTGATCACTCGATCACCTCTGTAAGCTTCCTTTCCATTCTAAATGGCACGAACTTCCCTCCTCCACTTTCATAGAATTTTGAAAAGAACTCCACATAATGGAGCCTCAAAGAGTGTACAAATGATCCCAATGCCTCTAAAACAAAATTGAAGAGTTGTCCTCCCACAAAAACTAAAAATGCAAGTATTATCCCGATTATGGGAAGACCATAAACCATTCTGGCAACTATATTGACGGTCATCGCTATCCCCGAAGTAGCTAAAGCTAAAGCCAGAATTCTCGCATAGGAAAGCCAATCTCCCAAAAATCCAGTGAAATCAAAGAATGAAAGACCCTTTTTATCATAAACTATCATAGAGACGCCTATAAGAGCAAATACGATCCCTGTGTTGATAACAGTTTCAGAGAAAAGGAACCATTGAAAAAATGTCCCTATTAGTATCCCTCCTCCTATCTGTGTAAAATACCAACTTATATTTTCAAATAAAACAGATTTATAACTCTTATTCATAACATTCTTAATCAATCCGAGAGTAATACCCACATTCAGATGAATTATTCCAATTATCAAAGCTAATTTTAGTAAAGTCATTGGATTTTCAAGAGGATTCAATAAAGATGGAATTTTATACCCCCCATATTTGAAAATATCTCCAAAATAACTTCCCATTATTGCTCCTGCAATTATCGTGGCTATTCCGCAAGCTAGGAGTATATAAGAAAAGTCTCTCATCCCCTTACTTTTTTTCCCGATACCTCTGTACAACAAAAATGCAAAAATTGTTTGCAATACACCATAAAAAACGTCTCCAAGCATTATCGCATAAAATAATATGTAAACGGGAGCAAGTATAAATGTGGGATCAATTTCCGAGTATTTTGGTGTCCCGAACATTTCTACGAGCATTTCAAAAGGTCTTATAACCTTTGGGTTAGAAAGCTTGACAGGAGGATCATTCCCACCCAAGAGCTCTATATGACAGTGCCCTTTTGTGAGATCATTTATATCTCTATTAACAGTACTTACCTCTTCTTTAGGTAAATATCCTGTAATGACCATGGTTTTCTCAGTTCTGCCAAATCTAGTTGGAATATCAGCTCTTTCCTTTTCTATATTTAATATTTCATGGTAAGCTTTGAAAAGTTTCTCTTTTTTATTTTTTATTTTTTTTATTTCTTCTTCATAATTACATATCTCTTTTTTAAGATCTTCTATTTCTTTTTCAATCTTTTCCAGGTTTTCTTTTGGTGTTCCAGTTTTTTTTATCTCTATAACCTCTACGTTTCTTAAAACCTTATCTATCTTATCCATAGGCGATATGACCAAAACATAGTCTTCTTTTTTATAAAGTACTATCTCTTCATCTTCTATATCCTCTTTCAGCTTTCCTATACAGATGAAAATAAACTTATCTCTTCCTAAATATCTTAAATCAATATCAAACTCTATTTTTGATAACAACTCATATTCACTCTGCAGATACTCTATTTTTTCCTTATCTTTGCTTATCTTTGCTGAAAGATCCTCTACACACTTATATAGTTCATTTATTTCTCCTGAATGCTCCACCAAAAACTTTCTAAACTCTGGGAATCTTTGTTTTTCTTCTTCTCTGTATGTTAGATACTCTCCCAGAAAGGTTTTTATCTGTTCTTTTTTGGTTTTTTCTTCTCTAACAAGAGAAAAAGTTTCAAATATTCTCTCTATTTTTACAAGAAGTGAATTTATATCTTTTGACAATTCTAAAGGAAAATCCTTATTTAAATCGGTGGATGCAACTTGCATTACCCCTTTTTCATGAAAATATTTTATTATTCTACTCTTATACTCATCTAAGGATATAATAAGAATTTTATCCATTTTTTGGGGTAGAAACATCGTTTCACCTTTGTGTTATTTCTCTCAGACAATAGTTTATCGCCTTCTCCCAGTTCTTTTCTGCTGTCTTTTGTATTTTTTCTACTTGTTCATTGCCCTCTTTCTTTATTTTATCTGAAATTCTCTGAGCTTCTTTTATTTTCTGTTCTTTTAATTTCTCTACCTCTTTTTTAGCTTCTTCCGCAGATCTAACCATTATCTCTTCAGTTTTTTTCTGAATCTTGTTCAGCTCCAGTTCTATCCTTTTTTCAGCATCTTCTACTCTTTTTTTGGCTTTCCCTTCAATCTCCCTGATAGTACTGACAGCATCTTCCACAAAATCACTCCATAAACATTTTTTTCACAAGCGGTACAACTCTCGTTTTTGCCAGCACCAGTACCCTGTTACCTTCATTAAGTTGGGTATTACCTTTTGGTATCGTCAGATCTCCCCCTTTGTTGTAAACAGCTATAACTACAAAGTCTCTTGGAGATATGTCCTTCAATTTTTTCCCTACCACGGGCGAGTTTTCACTTACTATCATCTCCAGAATCTCTGCCTGTCCTTTCGCAACGACAGTAAGGTCTATCACATCCGGCCTCATTATAAGCTTTTCTATATGAATGGCAGTTGTAAGCTCTGGAGAAACAACAGCACTGACACCAAGCTTTCTGAAAACTTCGCTGTTCTCGGGATCAGATATCCTTGCCACGACGACTGGGACGCCGTAATCTTTTGCAAGAAGACATGCCATGAGATTTATCTCATCTCTCTTAGTTAATGCCACCAACGCATAGGCATCCTCTATATTTGCCTCTTCCAAAGCTTTTATAGTAGTTCCATCTTCATTCAGAACAAGAGCATCTATCTCGTTCGCAATAAAATTAGATCTTTCCCTCTCCTTTTCTATTACTGTTACTTCATGTCCTGCCTTTACGAGAAGTTTGGAAAGGTTAAAACCTATCCTGCCTCCTCCAACTACCACTATATACATTTTATCAACCTAATATCTTTTTTATTATATTTCCATATGTAGGTCTTGTTATAAAAATACCTACAAATATTCCGATTATTGTTACCACAGCAAATCCTTTCAGCACGCCCAACTGCATATAAGCTAACGGCGTCATTGCGATCACAGTTGTAGCTGCTGAAGCAAAAATAATTGCAAATGCTGCTGCTACCCTTTTTGTCAGACTCTTTCGCGATACAGCCTCGCCTCTTAACACTTCATCTGTAATAATTACCATCTGATCGACACCTGTTCCCAGTGTTGCAATTACGCCGCCCAATGAAGGCAGATCTAACTGATGCCCGATCAATGCTGCTACACCTAGAACTATGAATGTTTCACTGAATCCCGTAATTAACATGGGTATTACGATCTTTTTTTCACGATACCTTATGTAAACTATGAATCCAACAGCTATTATTGCGAGAATTATTGCAGTGAAAACCTGTCTCAGGAAATTCTTTCCGAGAACTGGATCTATGTATCCTTCGCTCATGATTACTGGTTTTACCGGAAGAGCTCCTGCTCTGAGGTGAGTTTCCAATTCCTTGGCCCTCAATCTTGATTCTTCATCGTCACCCCCCATACTCGCCTCTAAACCACCACCACTCCATACACCGCTTTTTATATCCGTAGCCAGTGGAGAACTCAGAGGAGCTTTGAATACTTCTTCATCGTCAAGATACATAGCTATCGGATGTGCTTCTGGATTGTCTGCAGCTCCATACTCGATACACATTTCTCTGAATTGATCAGATGCCTCATTTGTGAGTTCAAAGGGTACCTGCCATGTTCCAGTCATGGTGTCTCTGCTGTAAGAACTGACCCTCTTTATTGAAGCACCCGTACAGATCAGCTTTGTTTCTGTTTCATTAACGAAAATCTTGATTTCAAACTTTCCTGGCTCTGCTACATACTTTCTTGCCTCTTCCAAAGGCATTCCGGCAAGATCGATCAGTATATAATCTTCGCCCCATATTCTCACCTTTATATCTTTTAGACCTACGTAATTCAGCTTCGTACTGATGATATCTTTTGTCTGTTTTGTTGTAAATGAGGATACGCGATCTTCATAACTTATCAGAACTGCTTCAACTTCATTTAGATATCCTCTTAGTTTTTCTTCCGATTTCGCTTTTATTTCTTCATCTGTTAATCCTTTTCTTTCTTCTTCGGTTAAAATAGCACCCCTTATCTCATATTTAGGTGGTTCTTCCTCTTCGAGAAGTAAAATCTCGTATTCTGTCTTTTTTCCTAGGTATATTATTGTTGCCCCGATATCTTTTATGCTAAACTTAATTAAGTTGCCTTCAAGAGTTGGTGTTCCATACCCAAATTTCTTTAAATCTTCTGTTACTGTGGCGTTTTCATCCTCGCATGTAAACTCAACAAAATCGTCCCCGGAATTTGAGAGTTGATACTCATCGCCCAACTCATGTCCGAGAATTTTTTCTTTGCTGCTTTGGATCTCCACCATGCATCCTTCTAACTTCAATTGTATGGATGATCCACCTACAAAATCCAATCCTAACTTTAAATTGGTTTTCAAAGATCCTTCTTCATAATGTGGAGATATGGCAACTAAAGATCCTGCAATCGCAAGAATTAATATAATGACACGGAAGTCTTTAAAAATCGATGATCTCATTTTTATCTCCCCCCAACTTTAAATTTTTTCTTTTTAGAAGATTCTTTAAGAAGATACCATTTTAAAATACCTGCATTGAACATCCACGTATTCATTAAATCCGTGCACAATCCCAGCACAATGACAGCAGCCATATCTTTTAAAATGGGGGTCTGAATACAAACTATAAACATAACTACCATGGCTGCAATAGTTGTTGATGTCATTGTCAATCCTGTTTTCATAGCATTTCGTATTCGTTCATTTATTTCTCCTCTCCTTTTTAGACATTTTGTCGTGAGAAGAATGTTGCTGTCAACTGAATATCCTATAAGTATGAGTAATGCTGCTATTGTACCGAGTGTTAGTTTTATACCTAAGAGATACATCAAGAATGCTGTAATTGCTATATCTGAAGAAGCTGAAAAGATTACAGCTATCGTCGGGTAGGGTATCCTGAAAACTATAAATACAACGATCGCCATCCCTATGAACGCATAAATCAATGCTCTCACAGCCTGTGTCCTCAGATCGCTACCGAGAGTAGGCCCCATATACTGAATACTTACTTTTGCGTTGGAGTATTTGGATACAATAAAATCCTTCAGCTCCACAGAATCTATTGAAGCCGGAGCCTCTACCCTATACTCTGTACCAGATTTTCTGACAGTAATCTCAGAATCAGTGAAGTTCTTTTGGAGTTCATCTTCAAGAACTTTTATGTCGAGAGTGACATTTTGTATATATGCTGTCGTTCCTCCTTCAAGCTCCATACCATAATCCAAAGGTCTCCCCAAACGAAGGTAGTTTGCACCTAAGAGGAGCAGGGCAAGGATCAGAATGATTAACGGAACTAACATTAACTTCCTGTAAGAATATTTTGTAACATCTATCTTATTCATTATCTCTTCGAACATCTTTATCTCTCCTTAAATTTTTATAGTCTCGACTCGTAGATTGAATATATAAATTTAACGGAGTCTTGCATATGATTTCAGAAGAAGATAATATACTGCTCATTGACAAAAAAGGGAAAAAATACATGGTAAAATGCAGAGGTAAATTTCATTCTCACTACGGAGTGTTAGATCTCGATGAAGCAGTGGGAAAGGATTATGGGATAAAGATAAAAACCCACAGAGGCGACGAGTTTATAGTCTTAAAACCTACCTTCATAGATTATATAGAAAAAATGAGGAAAATGCCGCAGATTATTCAGCCGAAGGATGCTGCGACGATCTTAGCGTTTACAGGATTGGGCAGGGGAGACAAAGTTGTTGAAGGGGGCATAGGATCTGGTGCACTGACAATTTTTTTGACTAATGTGATATACCCTGGAAAGATCTACAGTTACGAGATCAGAGAAGATTTCGCAAGGATAGCCGAGAAAAACATCAAAGAACATAAAATGGATAACGTTTTTATAAAAATGAAGGACATATATGATGGAATAGAAGAAAAAAATGTAGATCTTGTAGCTTTGGATATACCAGAACCTGAAAAAGTTGTAGAAACCGCTTACGATTCTCTGAAATTCGGCGGCTTTATCTTTGCGTATACACCTTCTGTCGAGCAAATGTTGAGGTTCAGAGGAAAAGCTAAGGATTATTTTCAAATAAAAACAATAGAATGCATTTTAAGAGAGTATGAATCTAAAAAATTGGGAACGAGACCCAAAACTCTGATGATAGGACACACGGGTTTTTTAACATTTGGAAGAAAGATATTTTGAATGATTTTATAATTTATGTTGCATGCCTGAAGATTTTCACTTTTGCGATTTTTTCTATTGCAAATGATAGGAGAATTAGATATGCTGCTGCAAAAAATGTGAAAAATATTAGTGTGGGAATATAAAGCTCAAGTCCATCATAATACATCATTGTCCACCGAAAGAAAATGCCCCTGAGAAAAACAAAGAACGTAATACTTAATATATCCTCTTTAATAGTTTTTGATCTTCTCAAGAGATAAATTAAAATAAAAGGAGGGACAAGATTTAGGAAAAGCCATTCTATATATAAAGGATTTAAAGAAAAAAAATTACCTGTGTTGCAGTAAGTGTAAATGTTAATTATTAAAGAGGGAATAAAGAATCCTAAGACGAATGGTCCATATTTTCTCTTATAGACAAAGACAAGAAAAGGTATCCATGTAGATGCAAATATCAACCAATATAGGAACTCTCCAATATTTGATGGGATTATTATAGGAGAGCTTATTTCTTTTGCTATTTCAGTTTTTGAAAATGAATTTATTATTGGTCCATCTACATAATAAAAGAAAATAATGGATAAAAGAAGAAAAATAAGGCTATATTCTATGTTTTCTCTGGAGAACAAATTTCTTGTTATATTTTTTTGAGAGGTTATAGAAATCACCATCTATGGACAACTACAATCCCAAGATTCATGCCAATAACTTTTAGTTCCTGTTCTTGTCACTCTTCCCAGATAATCTTCATAAAGCTTTCGATGTGTACAATTATCATACCATACCCCATACTTATCACATTGCTGTGTCCAAGTTCCTCTACAGTGAGCTCTTACGGTCATTCCCCAATCAGATGTAATGACTACGCAATCAAGCACCTCCCAAGTCCATTGTTTTGGAGTACACCTGTATTCTATATGATATCGCATGCACTCTCCCAGAGGCTGTACATCTCCTTTTGTATTTTCTATATCCTTAATGGGATGTGAATTACATGGACATCCTCCGTTATCTGCATAAACTACACTCAATGCAACAATCGTCATCATCGAAATGATGATCAGGCTCATTATTTTCTTGTTCACCTATTTTCACCTCTTTTTTAATTAGTTGAGAGTTTTGTCAACTCCCACTAATATATACATATATATATATAGTCACCTTTATTTATAAGCTTTTCGGTCATTATAAATTTATAAAAATATTTAAAATTTAGAATGTGTATATTTTTAATAAATTACTTTTTTCCAATAAATGAACAACCGAAAATTTTTTAACTCGGTGAAAAAAGGTAGTACCATGAGACCGATGTATTATGAAGAAAAACCTAAGGGAGATATAAAACCTTACACAGGAAAAGAGTTGCACTGTAAAACGTGGGATGCAGAAGCTGCCTTGAGGATGTTTATGAATAATCTTTCTCCTGACGTGGCTCTGGAGCCGAATGAACTTATAGTTTATGGGGGGACTGGAAGAGCTGCAAGAAACTGGAGAGAATACAACAGGATAGTGAAAGCTTTGAGGAATTTAGATCCTGACGAAACATTATGTGTTCAATCCGGAAAACCTGTTTATATCGCAAAAACTCATGAAGAAGCCCCGAGGGTCATTATCGCAAACTCGAACATAGTTCCCAAATGGTCGACACAGGAAAACTTCAATAAGTACGACGAGATGGGACTCATAATGTACGGGCAGATGACCGCTGGAAGCTGGATCTATATAGGAACACAGGGAATCCAGCAGGGGACTTACGAAACTTATGCGGCAGCAGCTAAAAAATTTGGATCTATGAGAGGTAAACTCGTTTTAACAGCGGGGATGGGAAATATGAGTGGCGCGCAGCCTTTAGCTGCTACTATGAACGAAGGAGTCATTGTTGATGTTGAAGTAATAGAGGAAAGAGTTAAAAAGAGAATAGAACAAAAATCGTGTGACAAAATGACTTATAGCATTGATGAAGCTATAAATTGGGCTCTGGAAGCAAAGAAAAAAGGTATTCCTCTCTCTATCGGCCTTATCGGGAATGCTGCGGAATTACACCCCGAATTGGTAAAACGAGGTATAATACCAGATTTTGTAACCGATCAGACACCTGCTCACGATATATATCAGTATATCCCAATAGGAGATTTAAAAGAAGTTCTAGAGCTTAGAGAAAAAAACCCGGAAGAGTATAAAAGAAGAGCTTTGGAATCTATAGAGAAACATGTAAATGCTATCCTGGAGATGCAGAGAAGAGGAGCTGTAGTTTTTGATTACGGAAATAACCTGAGAGAGAGAGCTGAAGAAGCTGGAGTCGAAATAAAAGATAAAAACGGCAAATTTAAATATCCTGGATTTGTACCTGCTTACATAAGACCATTGTTCTGTGAAGGACGAGGTCCATTCAGATGGGCTGTGCTTTCTGGTGATCCCAACGATATCTATAAGATAGATGAAGCTCTGTTAAAACTCTTCCCGAATGACAAGGTACTTGCAAGGTGGCTGAAACTGGCGAAAGAAAGAGTTCCTTTTGAAGGACTCCCTTCGAGAGTTTGCTGGCTTGGATACGGCGATAGAGCAAAAGCTGGTATAATGATAAATAACATGGTTGCAGATAAAGAAATAAAAGCGCCTGTAGTTATAGGTAGAGATCACTTAGACTGTGGAAGCGTAGCTTCACCATATAGAGAAACTGAGGACATGAAAGATGGCAGCGACGCCATAGCAGACTGGCCTCTACTGAATTTTGCACTAAACACAATGTGCGGTGCTTCCTGGGTATCTTTCCACGACGGAGGGGGAGTAGGAATAGGAAGATCATTGCATGCAGGTTTTGTCATAGTGGCAGATGGAACAAAGAAGAGAGAAAAGAGATTAGAGAGAGTCTTAACAGTTGATCCTGGGATAGGCATTGCAAGACATGTTGACGCGGGATATGAGAAAGCAATAAAAACTGCAAAAGAAAAGAATGTAAAAATACCTGATTGATATGTTGATAGATGGAGAATCGTTGACAATAGAAGATGTCTATAAGGTGGCATGTCTAAAGGAAAGAGTAGAGTTAGATGAAACTGTAAGAAACAAGGTAGAAAGAAGCAGAAAGATCGTAGAAGAATATACAAAAGAAGAAAAAGTGGCTTATGGCATAACTACAGGATTGGGAGAGCTTTGCAATGTTTTTATTCATAAAGATCAAATAGATCAGTTGCAAAAAAATCTTATAAGAAGTCATTCTACGTGCGTCGGAGATTATCTCGATGAAAAGTTTGTCAGGGCTGCGATTCTTTTAAGGGCTAACTCTCTGGCAAAAGGATACTCCGGTGTCCGATATGAACTTATAGAGAGATTGATCTCACTTTTAAACAAAGATATTACCCCATGTGTCCCTGAAAAAGGATCTGTAGGTGCTTCTGGAGATCTTGCTCCTTTGGCACATATAGCTCTTGTTTTGATGGGTGAAGGTGAGGTTTTTCATGAAAACAAAATTATGAAAGCTGAAGATGCATTAAAAAAGGTAGGAATAGAAAAAATAGATTTAAAAGCAAAGGAAGGACTGGCTTTGATAAACGGTACGCAGATAATGACGGCAGTAGCTGCTCTATGCATCTATGAGGCGAAGATACTATTTGATAATGCTTTAAAAGCTGCTGCTATGAGCTTAGAGGCTTTAAGAGGGACAGATCGAGCTTTCCTGAAAGAGATACAAAAAGTAAGACCACACAAAGGACAGATGATTGTTGCTGAAAAGATGATGAATCTCCTGAAAGGAAGCGAGAATATACTGAGTCACAGACACTGTAAGAAAGTTCAGGATGCTTATACTCTGAGATGTATCCCTCAAGTTTTAGGACCTTCGCTGGAGACTATAGAGTACGCTGAGAATATAGTTAATATAGAACTGAACTCTGCTACAGATAATCCTCTGATCTTTGATTCTCCTCTAACAGGTGGTAATTTTCATGGCCAGCCAATAGCTTTAGCAATGGATTTCCTGGGGATAGCAATATCGGAGATAGGGAATCTTTCAGAAAGAAGAATAAATAGACTTATGAATCCCCATCTGTCAGAGCTTCCTCCATTTCTGGCTAAAAACTCAGGACTGAACACTGGATTTATGATAGCTCACTATACTGCAGCTTCTCTTGTTTCTGAGAACAAAATTTTAGCACATCCCGCCTCTGTAGACTCAATACCTGTCTCGGCAGATCAGGAGGATCATGTCTCCATGGGTACGATTGCATCTCGGAAGTGTTACGAGATTTTGCAGAATGTGAAAAATATAATAGCTATAGAGTTTCTGGCAGCATGCCAAGGGATAGATTTCTTAGAATACAAGCCCGGTCCTGAGATACAAAAAATTCATAAAAAAATAAGAGAAAAAATTCCTTTTATGGAGGAAGACCGTCCTATCTATAAAGATATAAAGAAAATGAGAGAAATAATGGAAATACCTCTCTAAACAGCTTTTACTTCTTTTATTTCGGGTATCTTCTCCTTCAATAGTACTTCTATATAACCCTTTATAGTTAACTGTGATAGAGGACATCCTGCGCATGCCCCCTTAAGTTTAAGCTCTACTATGCCGTCATTGTATCTTACAAACTCTACGTCCCCTCCATCTCTTTTCAATGATGGTCTCACTTCTTCCAGAACTTCTTTTATTTTTTCTTCCATGATATCACTGAAATCTTTTGCTTTATAAAGGCTACTCACCAATGATCTCCACTGCACCACAAACAAACTCTGCAAGGAAGGAATCATTGTTTTGATCTGCGTATATTCTTATAATTTATACCGCTATTTTCCAAAATTTTCAGTATCATTTCGTCTGAAGGTAATTTTATTTTATATTTCTTCAATAAAGCCTCTCTATCAAGGTTTTTTGTTTTTTTATTAGAAAAATAATCATCTGAAAAGGTATCTTTATCATATAACGCCTCTCGTTTTGCTATTTCTGCCAATTTTCCTTCTGTTTTCTTTAGGTTCAAAAATACCGATCTCATCTTTGCATTTTCTCGTACTTTTCCGATGAGCATTACTTTTTTTCCCACGGCAATCAAGAGAATATGGCCATTGTCCCCCTTTACATACATCTGCTTCAGTTCTCCCCCTGTCAGATTCTTCGTACTTTTTTCTCCTAAAAATACCATAGCAATTGTTACAGCACTTATTTTGGCTTCTTCAATCTCAGGAGGTAGTTCAGAGGCGATTATCGCTCCATCTGTACTTACTAATGCTGATGCTTCGATATCTGGCGTGGATGCTTGAAGATCCTTGAGGATCTTCCTAATCTCTTTAGATGAAGCTACCACGCGGACCACCCAAATCCTTTATTATAATCTGAACATCTCTGAAAAAAGCTTCTTTGCCGCAACACTATAGTATCCAGATTGTGTGTATTCATATCACTCGCTATGGGCTATACTCACACTGCTTCCCGGATCATATAGCATAACTACACGTATATGAATCCCTCTCTATAAAAAAGTTTCGGTTGCACTGCGAACCCAGTGCGATACAGATAGATGTAGGTTTTACCTACATCAAAGTGTGAAGCGGCATTCAGCTTCGCTGAAGTCACCAGTTCTCATATGCTAAAGTGGCACTGCGAACCCGCAGACAAAAGAATGCAGGCAAAGTCTACATCAAAGTATTGATGCATTAACATAAGAGAAGTTCAGGAACCTAAATTGCTCCTTGTTATAAAACTCAAAATTGAGACAGTTGCCCAAACAATGACAAGTATGATTAATTTTTTCCTATTCTCTATTATTTTCTTTTCAACAATCCATTTTGGGGTAAAAGTAATAAAGCTATATATGGATACTGCGATCGGTATCATAATTAACATAATCGGGAAGGTATAAAGTAATGTATTGTTTGATAGTATCACCTCGATAATGAAAGCGGCAATAATCATAGAATAAAATATTTTCCTTGTATTCCACTGTTTCTTATAGATTAGATATGCAAACAATAGAGGATACCCCGTGTAAAATAACCATATCTCAGGCATGTGTGCTACCCAGCGTTGAAAATCTGGGTTGAATGCAGTTGTGTAATCCACAACGACCCAGAAGAAAACACCAATTATAAAGTATTTCAAAAAACTATTCATATAATCCATATCTTTCTTGTCTTTATTATTTTTTTGTATTAACCGTTTTCTTCTCCGAAGATTTCCTGCAAGTCCGCTTCCATAAGAAAGATTGAATAGGGGGTCCATAATGATAAAGTAAAATAAACAATGTTATCCTCTGAATCTGGCAACAAGTACCCACCATAAGGTCTTCCCCAATTGACAGGCCCTTTTCTCGTCTGTTCTGTTTTATACCAATCATACTTCTCGGATCCGCTGAAAACGAGTTCAGGTTCTGACCATGGCCCCCAGGGATGAGGCGCTTTTCTAAAATACATATTGTTACCATAGTGGTAATCAAAGTAGGCGAGAAGCCACTGGTCCAGATAGCTGTTCCACTGCACAGAAAGCTCGCCTACCTTAACTCCGCGAACTATTGGAACGGCATCAACTATATTATTGCTCCACTGAGGCATATCATCTTCGAGTCCACTGAAATAGAGGTAACTTTCCTTTTCCTCGATCTTATCAATTGCAGTGAATGCAAGATAAACGGGTGAATTCCTGTATTGACCGGAAGCCACGAGAAAGATAGCTTTTTTCTCTGGATCAAGAGGATGAGTGGACACTATGGGTGAAATATTCACAAATTTACTATCTACTCTACCTTCCCAGACAGGAAAAAAAGTTCTGCCATCATCATCCGATTTTATAAGAATTGAACGAGCATGAGTTACTAGGTCTGTTTTATCTCCCCAGTGAGTGACATCCATCATGAATACATAAATGAATCCATCAACACTTATAGCGCCTGCTGGAACTGTCGAGTCAGGTTGAATTATCGGGAAAAACTCCTTCGGACTGCCATCATTTTTGGTCACCCATGTGAAATCAAGTCCTTCTTTGGGATCACGACCTTCTGTATAGGCAATAGCATTAGGAGAAAATATTTCAGAGCCAATTGTATCTCCAATCAGTAGATATAATCTTTTCTTGTGAGTGAACGTAACACCAAGATCTCCTTCCCATACCTCACCTGTTTTTGTCATAGTTTTGCCCCTGCCCATGAGGCGAGAGATCATTCTTACTCTTTCCTGACTCTCTGGCTTTGAGGGAAATAAACAACAACTAAATAAAATTATCAATATAAAGATTGCCAAAATACATTTCTTGGGATGGTAACTGGCCATTTTTACTCCCTCGCCATCGCTTTTTTCTTCCATTCTGGTGGCATTTTTTCAATTGCGTATCGTAATGACGTTCTCGGCATGACTTTTTTGTATTCCATTACATAATGAAACACTTTCTCAGGATATAAGTTGCTCGCTTCTTTAAGCATCCAGCCGTAGCCTTTTTGTACGAGGTCCTCTTTATCCAGTAAAAGCATATCAGCTATCTCAAAGATAGTTTCAAGATATTTATCTCTTCTGATCGAATAGATCAACACCACAGCAGATGCTCGTCTCAACCATCTGTTTTCTGATTTGCTCCACTTTTTAATCTCCGGAATGAATTCAGGGAATTGATAAATGAATGCACCAAAAGCATGTGTACAGAGATCGTCGCATGATCCCCATCCAGTAACATATCTCTCGAGCCAGGATTCGAAGATATTAAAATCAGATTCTTCATAATGCTTTCTGAGACGAAAAGCCCAGTTAAAGGCAATAGTTTTTTCTTCGCTACACCCCGACTTCAGTAAATCTTCGCATATCTTAAATATTTCTTCTTTGGGCTTCTTTTTAATTAGTGAGTAGTATTTTGCAGATAATTTTCTAACGATGGGTGTTTTCACGCCGTAATGTATTATTTTGTCGTTTTTATCCTCTTTTTTTGTGAACTTCCGTACAGAATCACGGTATTCATGATCGATATTTTTTCTTAATTCTTGTCTTATCTCTTCAACGATCATTTTTTACTCTCCTTAAAAAGAATAATTATAAACGAACTTTAAACCTACAAATGTCATCTCCCCGTACAATCGATTTTTCGAGCTCTACATCCACCTGTTTTTCTAACGCCGATTCGAACAGCTCCTTAATCCATCCTACGGAACAGTTGCAGAACGTGGAGGAGAGTGGTTCGGAGCATCCTTTTACCAGCGGGCAGTAGCACTTTTTATAGACGACATAGATGTCGTCATCGTCTCTTTGCAAATGATTCCACATTCGCTGTAAATTATCCAGAAATTCGCTCGTATCTTTTGCACTTTTCTTACATTCCTGGACTTTCTTGAGAAAACTACGGGAAATACAGGCTCTCCCACAATTTTCCAGGACCTTTAACTTTGTTTTCTCATCGACATGCTCGTCCAGATTGTCCATTAACGATTTGATCCATTTATGTGAATGTTTCATGCGTATCACCTTGCTACCATTAACGGAATTCACAGTACTTATAAGTATCTTTTTGAGACCATTTATTATTCAAGACTCACGTTCCTATAATAGAAATAAAAGCATTATAACCAAAATAGCAGCCAAACCCTATTAAAACAAGTCCAAAAATTAAAGAGATATATTTCATCATGGATTCGTTTATAAGTCTCCTTCCCCAGTGAAGCGATACTGCCACAAGGGAATGCCATGAGAGGACGCCAATTAGTATTGTTAAACTATTGAGTAACGCCATAGTTTGCGAGACGTTTTGGATAGAAGTGCTCAATATTGATCCAAACACACCTACCCACCATACTATAGTCATTGGATTGGATATGTTTACCATGTATCCGATGATGAAAGAATTACTGCCTTCTTTTATTTTGGAATCTTCTAAATTTATTTTTTCGAAATATTCTTTTACGCTACTGTATCCAAGATAGAATAGTACAAACGCTCCAAAAATCCAGATTGCTATTCTCACAGCAGGTATATTGATGAAATTTGATAATCCGAAATAAATAAGTAATAAATACGTTGTATCTGCGGAAACAACACCTAGACCTACCAGAAATGCAGGTAAGAAGCCATATTTTAATCCTCTTTTAATAACTGCTATATTCGCAGGACCAATAGGTGCGGCAAGTGAAACCCCTAAAATTATATTTTGCAGGATTTGTAGCATAATCTATCTCTGTTATTTCCAGCCTTTAATTTCTTTGTCATAAATAATTAACCAAAAACTGATGATATCCAATCACCAACATAATGTGTTATAATTATGACTATCAGTGCAAGTGTTACATGTTCTGCAACTGCTTTCCATGGTGTTGCTTTTTGCTCCCTAGCAATATAAAAACTAAAAATGCCTAACAAAGACAGTCCCCAGATTATGCTTACAATAATTGCCGTTGAAAGTCGAAACAATAAGATTGGAACAATGAAAGTCAACGCAAAAACAAATTTGGAGAGGAAAGTGGCAAGAGTTGACTCCCAGATCTCTTTTGGGGTATGTTTATTTTCTGATTCTTCGGATACATGGATACCCATAGCATCCGAAAGTGCATCGGCTATTGCGATTACGAGAATACCGCCAATGACAACAGACTTTGAGTGAGTACTTGAATGTAAGCCCACCATCAACCCCAGTGTTGTAATTATCCCTGAAGTTAACCCAAAACATAACCCTGTTTTCAGTGAATGTCTCATGTTATGAAGTGGATATGAATGACTTAAATAGCTTTTGATATGCTGAAGGTAATTTCTCCTAAAGAATATTAAACAAATACCCCAATATCAGAATTTGCGGGACTGTTATAACCGGAAGCCAGAGAGCGGCTTTCTTGCCAATATTGGACCAGATTAAACCTATCTCTGTGTAATCCGTTGCAACACCAGCCATCAAGAATATGAAAGAATTGCCGAAAGCACCTGTCTGCCTAAAGATCTCAAACGCAAGTGGTGAACTGCCCTCGGAGCATACTTCAATGATAGTGGCAAAAAACAACGTAACAAGTAACCCTAAAAACGTTGGTCCCATGTACGTCATGAAAAGATGCTCTGGTATGTATGCACGTGCAAAAGATGCCATAAGCATCCCGATTAAAAGCCACCACATGACCATTTTACTTAAAGACCACGATCCTTTAAAAACACCTTTTATTACTTCAATATTATTTTTTGCGGTAAATTTATAATTTCTGAATCTTTTCTTTACGTCTGCAATTATTGAGAAATCGGTTAATACCGCTTTATCCTCGCCCATTGTGCAGTGGCTACATTCTACCATGCCTTTCCTCTCCAAAACCTGATAGATTAAGCCTGTAATCGTTGCAATGACAAGAGCAGATAAAACGATAAATGCAGCTTTAACACCGAAAAAGCCGAATAGGAGAATGGTGATTGGAAGATTTGCCCAGGGAGATGCGAGGAGGAATGCAATCACTGAAGATGTACTGGCTCCTTTTTTATACAGTTCTATTGATATTGCAAGAATTCCATGAGAACATGCACTCATCATGAAACCAAAAATGATCGAATGTATGATAGTTCTTTTACGGTGTCTCGAAAGATATTTTTGGATATACTCCCTGGGTATGAAATAATCAATAATCCCTCCGATGAGAAACCCGAGTAATATTGCCCACCATATCAATAGTAGATACTCTGAAAAAGCTTCATAAAATGGCCGTAAAAATGATACAAAATGACTCACTGGAACAAGAATTATAACAATTATCCCAACAATGTACAATCTTTCATTATACCATTTTTTTGCCTTGGGACTGCAAACATGACATTTTTCAATATTATGCTGTTCCTCATATTTTCTTATACATACTTCACTGCAGAAATAATGACCATGAGCCTTTATCGTTCCCTTCATTCCGCAGATCGGATCTATTTTATTGTTCTGTTTCATAATTAATCACTTTTTAAGATCCAACATTTTATCCAATGCTTTCTTTGCTTTTATCCTTATCTCTTCCTGCAATTTTACCTCGAATTGTTCTTTCTTTAAGGCTTCGTAAACATTTTCTAGGGTTATTTTTTTCATTTGAAGACAGACACCGCCTATCGTATAAAATTTTTTATGCGGTATCTCTCTTTTAAGTCTGTTGATCATTCCTTCCTCCGTTGCAATGATAAACTCTTCCGCATCACTTCTCTTGGCATGATCAATCATCTGACTAGTTGAGCACACGGCATCTGCCAGTTCAATGACATCCAGTTTACATTCAGGATGCACGATCAACTCTGCTTTGGGATGAGTTTTTTTAGCTTTTTTTGCACTCTCTGCCGAGATCTTTGCATGAACATAACAGTATCCGTTCCACGGTATAATCTCTTTATTTGTCTTTGTTTGAACATAGAGAGCAAGATTTTTATCTGGAACGAATATGATTCTTTTTTCTTTTAAGGAGTTTACAATTTCTACTGCATTTGCTGAAGTACAGCAAATATCTGACTCTGCTTTGACAGCGGCGGTTGTATTTATGTAACTAACTACCGCTGCATCTGGAAATTGTTTCTTTTTTTCTTTTAGTTCTTGAACTGTTGCCATCTGAGCCATCGGACAGATAGATAATTTATTCGGATGCAGTACAATCTTATCTGGGTTCAGTATTTTAGCAGATTCTGCCATGAAATCGACACCGCAAAATACTATTCTCTCTGCTTCTGTTTTGGCAGCTTTTCGGCACACCCCCAAAGAATCACCAATATGATCTGCTATCTCATAAATTTCTGGTCTCTGGTAGTTATGCACAAGACATACGGCATTCTTTTCTTTTTTTAATTCCTTTATTTTCTGGATCAATTCATTATAATTGCTCATTATTTCTTCCTCATAAATTCATCTAAAACTCTATAATCTCTTATTAAAGCGCACACGGAACATGTTTTTTCAATTGTCAAAGAATCTTTTTTAGATTCTAAAATCTCTTTTGCTGATTTCTCTATTTCATCAATAATTTCTTGGTTAAATTTCATATCTTTTCCTCTCTTGGATTTTAAGTACTGGGAAACAGCTGCCTCAGTTACACCCAATTTTTTTGCTGCTTCTCTTTGAGTCAGATTAAACTCTTTTACCAAAACTCTGGCAAACTCTCTTCTTATTGCGGGCAGAACATACCAGACGATCAACTCACACGGAACTTTCATTTTGTATCACCATAAATTAATACTTAACAATTGTTAAGTTCTTAGCGATTTAAAAAGTTTTCGGTTGTTTTATTCTAACCTCCATCCAGAGGAGGAAACAGCGCTACTTCATCCCCGTCTTTTATCAACTCTGTTCCGTCTGAATAGACACAGTTCAATAATATCATGGTATAATCGGTAAACTCACTCAATTTTGGGTATTCTGCTACAAGCATCTTCATCAATTCATTTACCGTTATTTTTTCTTTTAGTTCCATATTGAGTTCCTTTTTACCTACTATCGCTCTATAGTATGCGGATAATTTTACTTTAATCTTAATTTTATCCTCCTCCGATAGATGTGAGAATTGAGACGACATCTTTATCTTTTAACTCTGTTTCCAGTCCATCTAAAAACCATATGCTCCTGCCGTTTACTAAAATTAAATTGTCCTCAAGTACCAATGGATCGGTAGTTTTTGTCAGGAATGGTACTATTTTTTCATACTTAGAATTGAGTGACTCTATAAGTTCTCTTATATTTTTTGCAGGAATAATGACCTGCTTCTTTCCTACTGCATCACGAAAAACTGCAAACAGACGAACAGTTGCCATAATATCAATCTCCGCAGCTTGGACATTTTGGGTTTCGCTCTATTTTGATAAGATCGTATGTCAGATACCGGGAGTCGTAAATCAGTAATTTACTTGTCAACAACGGTTTTATGCCGACAAAAAACTTGATCACCTCGGTTGCCTGGATTGTCCCGATCGTTCCCGGCGTCGTGCCCATTATAGGCACCTTTTTCTCGGGTGGTGTTTTGGGAATAATGCACCTGAGACACGGAGTCTTTTTAGGTATTATAGTAGTTGCTCTTCCTTCAAATTCGTAACACGCACCATGGAAAAAAGGAATATCAAGTTTCAATGCAGCATCGTTCAGTATAAATCTCGTACGAAAATTATCCATGCAATCAACGATCACATCAGCACCTTTCAATAATTTTAATACGTTTTCTTCTTTAATCTTCTCTTCTATACCTCTTATCTCGATATCTGAATTGATTTGTTTCAATTTCTCAGCTGCAGATTCAACTTTGCTTTTACCAATGTCTCTCTCCCAGTGCAGTATCTGCCTGTTTAAATTGGAGAGTTCCACGGTATCGTAATCTATAAGGGATATATGCCCGATACCAGCGGCAGCTAAATATACACTCACAGAGGACCCGAGACCACCAGCACCCGCAATAACTACGTGTGCTTTTTTCAAACCCTCCTGTCCTTTTCTTCCGAATTCTCGTATATTTATCTGCCTATCATATCTTATCAACTCTCTGTTCGTTAATGTCATGTACTCGACTCCAATATTTCATAACCCCACTCTATTTTAACTCCGCCTATCTTCATCTGCGCCAATGCAGAGCAGTATTTATCCTGGCTCAATTTTATAGCTCTCAAGACTTTTTCATTATTAAGTTTTCCTCTAAACTTATAATTTAGAGTGATCTTCGTAAAGTATTTTGGATACTCTTCTCTTCTTTCTCCAGTAATCTCCACTTCCAATTCTTCTATAGGCTCTCTTGACTTTTTTAATATATCAATAATATCGTAAGAAGTGCATCCTACCACGGAGAGGAGCATCATCTGCATGGGCGTTAGATTTTCGCTGTCTATAACTATAGATTTACCATCACATTCTCCTGAAAATTTCATATCTTCTATCCATTTAACTTTGGCTTTCATGTTATCACTCTTTGTAGTGAATTTAAAAAAGGTATCGTGTCACAATCTTTTTATATGCGCACATTGCAGTAATTATGAGAACAAAAGAGGAATGATTAAGTGTTATTGAAGAACAAAAAGGTGTATGGTCCGCTCTCCATTTTTATTGGCGTTGCATTAATTGTTGCAATGGATACAATGTTGGGATCGGTTTTCTCTTCTGTCTGGAATGTCTCTGTCTCAAGACAAGTTACAATTGAACTCGTATGCATCCTACCCGGTGGTTTACTTGGGTTGTTCTTCGCCTCACGTATGGGTTTTCCATGGTGGTGGCGTCCCAGCGATGGTTCAATAAAAGAACGATGGATATCTGCCATCATACTCATTCTCAGTGCAAGTTTTATAGGTATTAACACCTTCTCTTTCCTTCATGCTACAGCTGCAGATCATCCTTTGTTACAGGTTACTCCATTTACCACAAAAATAGCTCTCGCAGCGTCTCTTCGTGCACCATTAACTGAAGAAATATTTTTCCGTCTATTTATCTTTTCGGGAGCAGCATGGGTAATTAATCGCATCTTTCATTCACGGGATGCCGCAGTCATGATCGGAGCAGCAGCAGTCCCCCCTGCTCATTCCCCCCCCTTGAGGACGAGAACTACCTGATACGCTACGGAGCGGCCGAGACCCCTGGGAAAGATAGGGGCCGGAGGCGTGGGATGCCGTTCCCACGCTCATCGCGGTACTTGACGAGGAAGAAGAAGCCGCGTACGAAAACGCTGCCTGGGCACTGACCAACAATTACAGGGGAGGACTTCGGTAGAGACGTTTCCCGGTGGCAGCAGTGGTGGGAAGAACAATGATTGTATATACGGAAAATATTCTTCTGATGGCGAAGCTCTGCACCTGATCTCTGCGACGAACGACTCGTGAAAAGGATCTGTCGGTGCTACAGCACTGGTTTCCACGTGTGAGGTTTTGCCGGTAACACAGAATCCCTGGCTCTGTACTGAGATTGTTTTGCTTCGGGGTAGTATCGTTGAATTGTTTCTATAACTCTAAGGCCCTGCAGAACTTTTTCTTCGAGTGTTACGCCGGGACCAAATCGTGAAATCTTGAAGTACACAGGAGCTGCCACTCTCACAATCTCGGGGGTGTCTAGTGTTCTTGATATGCTCGTACTCCAATAGGCGTGTATGTCCATCGGCTGGCCGCTCACTGCCCTCATGGCTGCAAGCATGGGCAGTGTTAAGTCTCGAACCGGATTTATACTATCCTTGGACCCCAACTCCGCTTTTTCAATCCAGAATTTAAACGCCAGTGGGTTACTTACAGAAATGTCTGCAGAGATCTTGAACGTTATTTCGGGGGGTATCAACTTCTCCTGTCTCAATCTGGAACATACGAGCATCGCGCCCTCATCATATAACAGGAACCCCCTGCAACCCAATTCTATGGCTCTCATCATGTCTGCTATGGTCCTCACGAGCATGTCCATGCCTCTCGATTTACCCTCAACGATCGCCTTGACTGCCATTTGATGACTTATATCAGAATAAATCTCACCCGCACCCGGTGACATCACCAGTTCCACTCCCCGTTCCCTGCACATCTCGCACTTTTTGATGATCTCCTCGTCAGTATCGAACATTGCCCCTCTCACATCCGTAATTTTGTTACACACAAAATCATGGTCATCGCAGAGTGAAAACAGCTTCTCGTATTCTTTGAGCGTCGTAGGAAGCAGCTCAATTCGGAAGTGTGCGCCATCGGGAAATCTTGCCGCAGAAGTGGGAAGATCGTAGTTATCTCGGCCCGGGACACCCAGGTTCCTCTCTATATACTCGCTTATTTCTTTCATCAACATTTGATCACATCCTATATTTTTTATCTAATCTACCATACATTCTATTTATTAATGTTTTTCTCTGTGGTTCTCGTATGGTAACGGCTTGCCTAATTGTGCAATAGTTGTTTTTTTCCGACGGAAGAAGCCAAAAGGTTATAGAGAAGACGGTGAAGAAGAGGTAAAAGGTCGTGAATACAGAACATTTATTAACTGTAAAAGCGATATCACAGCGAGGAGTGTTAAGGATGAACCTGCAAGAGAGTGAAAAAGAGGAACTCAGAAAGCACGGCTACTCGTGGGCGGAAATACGAGAGCTCGGGAAGGCATCGATGAGTTCGCACGAGCTCAAAGAACAGTACAGTGAACCCATCTCACACCTGAAACAAACGGAGAGAAAGGTGCTTCCCTGCCCGTACTGCGGGAAACATACCATCTTCCGAAAAATCGAGTGCAATGCATTTTCAGCGTATTTTTGCAGCCGATGTGGAGAAATAAAGACGTGATATTTCTTTTTTTCTTATGGGTTGGAATTTCTAGAATTTAATAGGTTTTTGCCATTTATCGATCAATTTTTTTGGCCAGCCTATTTTTGCCAGTCTTTTTGCCATGTCATCAGATATCGCGCCCTTTTTTGTCTCTCTCCTTATTATGATCACTTCCTTAGGTATGTGAAAAATCCGTTTCTCGTACCAGTCCCATCCAAAGAACTCACATCCCTTGTCGTCTATGTAGAGAAAAGAGGCTACCATGACATTTTTGTACTTTTCATCTTTTTCTTTATTTTTGATATCTTTCATCCATGCGGAGATATTGACGAGAGTAGGTTGTCTTTCTTTTATTCCTCTCTTTCGTAACTTAGTCTGGTAAAAATCATACAATTCCGGCCTTTTTTTGAACTTCTTTTCACGTTCCTCTTCCTGAAGATTGATGTAGTTCAAGAAATGGGTGTGTCCATATACGACGTTGATATTTTCTGAGACATTGGTTCCTTCACTAACTCTTTTCCACCATTTTGTGAAATTTTCTATTGTTTCACGTTTTTTATATTTCAATTTCCCAGAAAAATAATTATGTATGGGCCTCGCCCAATCGATTAAAATCTTTGGTAACGATATAAATCCTAACATGAACACAAAATGATTATTAATCCGATGACCATACATCCACGATATCACACTATTAGAAATCCCAAATTGTGAAGCTATCCAATTCAGGATATACGGTAGTAAAGACAGAAGAAAAAGCAAGATAAAAATCCAAGAAATCGTTCCCATGGTATTTCTTATTTTTTTCAGCGATGGTATTATATCATAAGTTCTTATTTCTAGTTTGTGAAAAGATGCCGTGTATATAGCTTTATCTATTGCCGAAGCAAATTGAAACAAGAAACCCGGAGAGAACTGATGCCCATGTACAAAGAGATAATTCTGATCTCCTTTTTTCAAAAATCCCTCTGAGGGATACTCTTCCACAATTTTAAGATTGGAGTTCCCCAGA
>Ga0315549_1000201_pt1 | contig 73468 bp, 59 predicted proteins | sample SalMarSW160200MG_FD_203101 | JGI IMG/M metagenome (GOLD analysis project Ga0315549, IMG submission 203101) | Salt marsh sediment microbial communities from the Plum Island Ecosystem LTER, Massachusetts, United States - Salt Marsh Sediment SW1601-200 ... | reverse complement strand
CTTTGGAATACTTGGATCTGATCAATTCAGCGCCGCTGCCGGCGCAAAGATTTGTAAGAACATCGTCCCCGATAAATCGGGGCTCAGCTAAAACCACCAGCCGGGCACCGGCTGCCAATAGCGAGCGTGCTTTTCGCACCGCTACAGCTCCACCGCCAATCAAGACCACACGCCGACCAGACAATTCTAAAAATATTGGATACTTAGACATATTATCAGCATTATACCATTTACATACTACCTGAAACACCGAATTTTAAAAAAGATAATTTCTATACGGAAGGCATCATTATACCTCAATGGTTTTATCGGTTACATGATGGTATATGTTTTAACATTAAGGTAAAAAAATAGAATATCATGTTGAACTCTACAACTGAAGCACTATAATTACAGTAAAGCTGAGTTAAGTGCGGAGTTTTCAAGCACCATGGGCGCTATCATCGCACACATACAAGAAAATATTCATATTGGTTTTTTATGTATTTGAAAGGGTGTGATTATGTCCGCTGTTGGCATAAAACGTGGGACCATAATTTCCGTCTTGTTATGTGTATTTTGGGGCGAATGTATTATTGGACTTTGCGGCTGTGCAACTCCGAGATATGACGAAATTGGTTCTGCACAAGTGGCTGTGCTTTCAATAAGCCCATGGCGTCAGGTAGCCTCAGAGCTACAACCAAAATTCGAGCTTAAACCTGAAAAAGCCTTGCAAAAAATAAACCGGATAACTCAAGCTTCTAATCAAAGAATCACAGATGCAGTTAGATTGTCCATTAAGGCCAGCCTTAACGGTCAGACTAAAAGTGACGTGGACAGCAATCTGCCGAAGATCAACGACTCTCAACTGCAAATGAGAGTTGATCCCAATGTTTCATCCAACTCAAATGCCATGCTTGAATACTGGGCGGCAACAGCTTTATATCAGGAGGTCAAGCTGATAAATCGTTACATCAAAGATGCAGCTATAGCCTGTGGATACGAATCATATATAGTCCGCTTGCAGATTTCTGTTATGCCAAATAAACGAAACAAGCCGTATGACGTTTATAGTATGTTGTCGTTCTTCAGTAATATATATAAACAAAAGGAACCGAATAATACCACACAAAACGAATCGAATGGGATCAAGAAGGGCAAGTTACAACCACCATTCTTTTTCAAACTCGAAACATTTGAACTAAATGATTCAGGGTTAGACAAAAAAACTAAGCCTAACAAAGTAACCGATCCTAGAGAAGAATATATACGAGGTACGCCGAGAGTAATCCCATTATTGGTTACTGACTGCGTTGAGCAGGCGCTACGTGCAGGTAATATCGATATGCTTCGTCAGCTTGCCCTCGGTGTGCAATTCGCATTTACCAATATCTCAGGCCAGGCTTTTTTGGATGCTCTCTATAGGAATGAACTTGCTTTGATAGGGCAGGAAGAAAATAGTCTCATGAGTGTGGCCCGTGTATCTGAGAACACGATTCGTGTCCGATTAGGCGCTAAATATCAGGTTGCACTTTCTAACCAGGACTTTCCATACGCCATGGTACCGCGCACGCATTACGTGTCGGTTCTCGTCCTTGTGCCAAATCAAACAGACAGGACTGCAAGCCGCCAACTCATGATGTTTTGGAATAATACATTTTCAAATGCCAAAACTGGAAAGTCCACTGAGCCAATAACTCAAATGGACTTCGCCATGGAAGTAGGAAAGACTATTATCCGGTGGACCTGGGACGACTTCAACTGGATTACTTTCTTCGATATCTTCTTAACTTCGGATGGACGACAGTATTTGAAGAAGTTATCAATATATGCACTTACGGATGACTTCACGGGCTTCAAGTACATGCTTGCCCAGTACTATGAGAAACGTACTAAGAAGAAGCCCGACGAGGATACCTGGGATGTACGATGTGCCGCAATCTGGACTGACTTAGCCAGTCTGCGGACCAGGCTCAATTGTGGTATTATGCGGTTCGAATTACCAGAAGATCCCAATGCAGAGCCTCCTCCTGAGCAAACAGTTTTTCTATATGATGATGGCAAAAAACTTACCGCTAAACTTGCTGGTGCCAGATACCTGGACGAAGATAAGCTAACAGCTTACCTATGCAAATCCCTCAATCCTGAAGCATCTATATACGCTCATACCATCAAAGTTGATGGAAGCAACGTCATTCTGGCGTTCCCATCAATAGTCGGAAGAGGAATCAATGGCATAAACGATCCCAACATATGGACATTATGCCTTGAATTTAAAGGTGATGGATGTGATGGTAAAGTCGACGCAAAGGAGAAAAAAAACTATTGTCTCAATTATGTTGGCATATCGGAAAAACCGCCTATGCCAACGCCTCTATCAGAAAAGCCTATTTTATCAATATCGCAGCAAAACAATTAAATGCGAGAAATAATGAGGTAACACTTTTAATCGGATTTGAACGTAACAAGAAGGTTGACCCCAATTTCAATGACACTAATTTTTTCAAAATCGAATCTGCCGATGCTAAATTGACCGATACTGAGTACGAAAAAATCCTCAAACCTGTTCCTAATGTGGTTAGTCAGTGGCAAATACTCCAAGAGGGTACGGTTAAGATTACGATGACCAACTTCGCTGAGGAAATCGATCTACAGGCTTGGGCCATGAAGGAAGGCAAGATAATCCAAGCACCATTTTTCAACAGGACATTGCCTGTTGTAGGGCCGAGCAAAGAGAACTAAATTGCTGTCAACTCGGATGATTGCGTAAACCCTGCCGCACCCGCCTTAGGTGTGAGAGTGTCGATATCTTTTTATGAAAGAATTCCGAATTTTTCAATTCGCAAAATCACCGGTATAGTATAAACTTTACGTGTTTTCTTCCCGGATTTGCGTTTTTGTATTGTCATTTTGGGATTCCCACTTTTGCGGGAATGACAAAGAAAACAAGAAATATCAGGACCTATGAACCAGCAAAAGAAATTACAGCCGCCTTTAAGTGAAGCTGACGTGCGTTCAATAAAGGCCGGCGATGAAGTTCTTATAACCGGCGTAATCTATGGCGCGCGGGATATGGCCCATAAGAGGCTGTGCGAGGCAATAGAAGCCGGGGATGAGTTGCCGTTTGAGCTTGAAGGGTCGGTTATTTATTTTGTCGGTCCAACGCCCGCTCGGCCAGGAAGAGTGATAGGCGCAGCCGGGCCTACTACTTCATCAAGAATGGATGCCTTTAATCCAAGACTATTCGCTAATGGACTCAAAGCAACAATTGGAAAAGGCTACCGAAATGATGAAGTAAGACAAGCCTTGAAAACTTATGGCGCGGTCCATTTATCTACTATCGGCGGAGCAGGAGCACTACTATCAAAGCACATTGTCTCTGCTGAAGTAATTGCCTACGAAGAGTTAGGGACCGAAGCCATAAGAAAACTGGAGGTTGTTGACTTTCCAGCCATCGTGGCATACGATTCTTATGGAAATAGTGTTTATAAATTGTAGGGTGGGGCTTGCCCCACCAAAAGGAGTTACGTAATTGAAAGTCGCCCTTCTTGGTTTATTCCAATCCGGCAAGAGCACTATCTTGGCGGCCTTAAGCGGCAAAGCAATCCCTCCGGTCGGCTCGACCAATATCGAAGAGGCAATTGTCCCCGTTCCCGATGAAAGACTCGACTGGCTGACCGAACATTACAGACCCAAGAAAACGACACACGCGACGATCGATTGCATTGACCTGCCCGGATTTAACTTTACCGATGAGCACGGCAGAGCGGCTGCGCGTCGTCTGATTAACCAGATAAGAACCGTCGATATGCTCGTTTTGGTGGTGCGTGCATTTGAAAACCAAGCGGTACCGCCTTATCGAAATAGTGTTGATGCAGCCAGGGATTTGGCGGATCTGCTGACGGAATTATTGCTTTCTGATTTAGAGCTTGTCACCACACGCATCGAGAAACTTGAAAAGCAGGTCCACAAACCCATCAAAATCCAGGCACACGATAAGGCTGAGTTGGCCTTGCACAAAAAGTTGCAGGAGACTATAGAAGCAGAAAAGCCGATAAGCTCAGCCATCGAAAATGAGGCTGAGCGAGAAATGATTAAGTCCCTCGGATTTCTGACCTTAAAGCCGATGGCAGTTGTGGTCAATGTCGGCGAAGATAACTTGGATAAAAAATATGATTTCTCCGCCGTGTCGGACAGCACCATCGAGGTAATCACAATATGTGCTGAACTGGAATACGAGCTTACTCAGTTGGATGCTCAGAGCAGAAAGGAGTTTATGACCGACCTGAGACTGGCTGAATCGGCTGCAAGAAAATTCGTCAAGAGCTGCTACAAGACGCTGGGCCTAATCAGCTTTTTGACCGTCGTCTCGGATGAGCTGCGCGCCTGGCCCATAAAGCAAGGTACCACCGCTCTTGATGCGGCAGGCAAAGTGCACACCGATATCAAGCGTGGTTTCATAAGGGCTGAGACCTTCAGCTTTGACGAGCTAAAAGAGCACGGCGATGAAAAAGCTCTCAAGGCAGTCGGCAAGATTCGCCTCGAAGGCAAAGATTACATCGTTCAGGATGGTGACATTATTAATTTCAGATTCAATGTATAAGATTGGAAAGCACGAAATCAGAAATCCTAAATCCTAAACAATATCGAAATTCAAATTTCAAACTTGTGGTGAGCTTGTCGAATCCATGTTCAAAACGTTTTTTGTTTCGGTACTAACGATAGCGCTATTGATAACCGGATGCAAAGACTCCAAAGACTCCGAGACTTCGGCGGCTTATACATACAAGGTTGTTAAAACTTATCACCACGATCCAAATGCTTTTACACAAGGTTTGGTATTTGATAACGGGTTTCTGTATGAAAGCACTGGAATTTATGGAAGCTCAACACTGCGAAAAGTGGAATTGGAAACCGGCAGAATATTGCAAATGCACAAACTGCCGGATGAATTCTTCGGTGAAGGCATAACTATTTTCAAGGACAGGATAATTCAATTGACCTATAGGTCGAACATCGGATTTGTCTATAACAAAGACAGCTTCGAGCTGCTGCAAAGTTTCAATTATACAACCGAAGGCTGGGGTATCACACACGATGGAGAACGTCTGATTATGAGCGATGGCTCATCGACTTTATACTTCTTGGACCCTGAAACGCTTGAGCAAATCGGTAGTATCAGAGTTCTTGATAACGGCATGCCCATAGGCGGACTCAACGAGCTGGAATACGTCAAAGGGCAGATTTTTGCCAACGTCTGGCCGACTGAGCGCATCGTAATAATTGAGCCGCAAATGGGTCAGGTAATAGGCTGGGTATATATGGACGGGCTCTTAAATCAACAAGCCTTTGGTCAGCAAATCGATGTTCTCAACGGCATTGCTTACGATGCCGAAGGTGACCGGTTATTCGTGACCGGAAAGCTTTGGCCCAAACTCTTTGAGATAAAACTTGTTGCCTTGAGATAATTTTAGTAAGAACAGAGCCGCGACCGTGAGGGAGCGGTAAAAACCTACAAAAATAAACTTGCAGGAATAGCTTATGAAAGCGGCCGTACTAACCGGAATTCAGCGGATGGAGATAAGAGATGTTCCGGAGCCGAAGATAGAAAACGGCACCGATGTCCTTCTGAAAATTGAAAAGGTAGGTGTTTGCGGCTCTGATGTGCACTATTACGAGACCGGCAGAATCGGCACTCAGGTCGTCCAATATCCGTTTATAGTGGGTCATGAATGCGCCGCGACCGTTAAGGCCATCGGCGACTCAGTCACCCGCGTCAAAGTCGGCGAGCAGGTAGTAGTCGAGCCGGCTGTATCATGTCACGAATGTAGCCAATGCAGGCAGGGCAGAGAAAATACGTGTTACAAGCTGCGCTTTCTCGGCACGCCGGGGCAAGGTGACGGTTGTCTGTGCGAATATATCATTATGCCACAGGAAAGTTGCTTTCCTATCTCTCGACCCGGCTCGGGACAGGCTAATAGAGCCATTACGCTTGAGCAGGCGGCTCTTTGTGAGCCATTCACTATAGGGGTCTATTCTGTTAAGCAGTCGAATATTTCCAAAGATGCAAAGGTCGCAATCTTAGGTTCCGGGCCGATAGGACTCAGTTGTATGGCTGCAGCACAAGCAGAGAATGTAGAAGCCATGCACAGCATGGCTAACGCCATCTACATGACTGATAAATTGGATTACCGTGTCCGGATTGCTAAGAAAGCCGGTGCTGTTTGGGCTGGTAATCCGGAAGAAGAGGACATTGTAAAGGCAATCCTCCAGCGAGAACCGCTGGGAGTGGACATTGTCTATGAATGTGCCGGCCAGCAGGAAACGCTCGATGAAGCGGTTGAATTGCTCAAGCCGGGTGGCAAGCTAATGCTCGTTGGGATTCCACGCCTCGAGCGGGTTTCATTTGTTATTGATAAGATTCGCAGAAAGGAGCTATCAATAATAAACGTCAGAAGACAGAACAAATGCACGCAAACAGCAATTGATTTAATAGCTGAAGGCTCAGTCGATATTGACTTTATGATAACGCACCGGTTCAAACTCGAGCAAACCAAAGACGCCTTTGATATGGTCGCCGGTTATCGCGATGGCGTAGTCAAAGCACTGATTGAAATTTAGGCCAGAGCGGAAAATTGTAGCTCTGGGCTTGCCTTCTATTATCTATATTCCGCGCAGTTTTATCTTGGGACAAACTCGTCCCGACAACCCAGCTACGCCCGCGGCTTCGTCGGAGGCGAGAGGCTGATGCCGGAGCAAGATGTTTATTACCTGTAACATAATCATATCGAGTGTTTTAGATTAAAGAAAATCTGTAACCGTTCACACAGAAAATAAGGCGTTTTTGTGTCATTGCGAGGCCTTTAGGCCGAAGCAATCTCAAAAACGTACGATTTTAGATTGCTTCGCTTCGCTCGCAATGACAAAAATGCGGTTTTCCCGTGAACGCTTACGAAAATCTTTTTTTGAGCGGTACTTGGTAAAGTCGGCCTTAAAAGTTGTCGATTTTCAAACAGGAACATCGAAACAGAAGGCTTCGGAGGATTGGGTAGAGAGATTATCGATGGAAATAACAAGAAACACGAGGTGCGAGAAAAATGGATGATAACACCGACCGAAGAACAGAGCAGAGATTGTGCTACCATTGGCCCATCTGGTTCGCTGAGGACTTTAACGGAGAGCTTACACAGGGCCAGATGGTTGATATTTCAAGCACATCAGCAGCTTTCACTTGCTATGCTGACTGGAGTTGTCCCTATAATGGCCAAGAAGTAACCGCTCGTTTCAGCGTTCCCCGTCACGGCCCGGATGATTCTTTTGACATGGCAAATTTCGTTCGCTCAGGCCATATTTGCCGGATCGATGACATAAACGGCTTTTTGCGTCGTGTTGCACTTCGATTTGCAAAACCCTTACCTTTCAAACCAGGCGAACAAACCGACTATGAAGCTGATATCAAGAAAACAGTCAAGCCGGTTATGATATAATCATAATAGTAACCAACACATCTTTTCACTAATTGCTTAAATGGTGAGTGGGTAAATGGCTGAATAGCTGTCACTTACCTATCAAAAATGACACAATGAAAAAAGTGCTAAGACGCTTTAAGTAGTAGGTTTGACCTTATACACGCAACCGAATTCGCCGAGTCTATAACTGTGTTGTCTGACCTTGTAACCATAGGTGCTTAAAACCGGCCCAATCACGTAATATGCACTGCTTTTATTTGTTAAACTTCCTTATCGAGTCGATTCAGCAGTGCCCCTTGCAATTTATGCAATTCTAAGAGATGACCTACATATTCCGCTGCTTTTGACCGGCCTTTACCTGTGTTCTTTAGAGGTTTGGCCTTTCTTGCTTTTTTTCTTTTAGTTTTTGCCACTTTTTAGGATCTCCTTATTGACAAAAGCCTATGAGCATTTACAATTCGCAGCAAAGAATAAATTATTAATAAATACTATCGCATTTGCGATAAATATCAATAGAATATTTCGCATTAAGATAATAAATGTGCAAGATTTCGACGAAAAAGCAACGATAGAACGTATTAGACTTCTTCGGCGGCAATACGCCGGCGAGCGGGGCAAAAGCAAATTCGCCCGCGCTTTGGGTATAAGTGCTTCCACTTACAGCTATTATGAAAACGATCGTGTTCCACCCATCGAAATTCTACTTAAAATATGTGATGTTACAGGAGCAGATTTGCAATGGCTATTAACAGGCCAAAGCAATGAAATAAAATTCGCATTTAGGGCAAATTTAGAGCTTCTGCAAAAAATAAATGACCTGCTTACCAACCATCCGGAGCTGGCCGAAGCGGTTCAGGCCTTCGTTGAGCTATTATGCGAGAAAAAAGGAATTGAAAGACGGTTTTACTCCGAAACAGAGCTGCCCAAGTCAAAGCGTCCCGGATGGATACCAGTGCTCGGACGAACCGCTGCGGGAATTGTTCATTTCTGGGACCAAACATTTCTGCCGGAGCCGAAACAAGCTATTACCGAGCTGGATGAGTTGGTAAAAGAACACATCGGCAGGACCATCGTCGGCTCGGTGGATGGCTTGGTATCAATCGATTTGCTGGCCCGGCCTTTAGTAGAGAGCCTTAAAAACCAGCAAGTGAATCTTGTCAAGGTTGGCGGACAAGACCAAGAGCAAATTGTTGAGTTTGTACAATGCGAAGAAATTCATACACTATTTCCTGATAGTTTTGCGCTTCAGATAGACGGTGACAGTATGTCACCAAGAATAAATGACGGTGATATTGTTATACTAAGTCCTTCGGTATCTGCTGCTCAAGGCCAAATTGCTATAGCACGCATTGCAGATCAAATAGGTGTCACTTGTAAGCTTATAAGAACGACCGAAAAAGAGGTGCACCTAATACCTATAAATGAAAAGTACGAGACAAAAGTCGTATCTAAGAAGGATTTGCTTTGGGCGCTGGCTGTACTCTGCCATATAAGTGTTTAAGCTGTAATCAGAATTTTCTTGATAGGGATGTACTGTTTCCAGGCTAACTTCTGGCGTCTCTTGTTCGCTTAGACAAAAGGATTAGATTCTTTATGCCTTCGATGCCTCGGGCGGCGAGCCAACGCTTTTCAAAGTCTTTTTCCTGGGCAATTTGAGCAATAGCCATTAAAGCCCTTAGATGATAATTTCTCTCATCTCTACTACCAGCCAGAACAAACATTACCCTCACAGGCTCTTCTGCATGTGGAAAGTCAATGCCATCACATGCGCGAATAAGTAAAATATCGAACTTGTTCTCGCCCTCGACAATAATATGCGGTATAGCAATGCCGGGCTGGATCACGGTACTTCCCTCTGCTTCACGGTGGAGAAATTTCTCAAAGAGTACGAATTCATCTGTTGCCAATCTCGCAGCTAAAATAGTGGAAACTTTTCGGAAGATTTGTTCTGCTGGTCTTTTGCCCTTGATGTCTAAGATTTCACATTTTCTTATAAGCTGATCGAATCTATCCTCGATTATTTCGTCACGTTCAAACAGAATATCTCTAAGCTCATTTTCGAGCGTGACGGTTTTCAGCTCTCTGTCGGTAACGCGTTCGACCACATGCATTACCGCGGAAGCTCGGCTGACCCGGCGAGAAACATACAAGCCGAACCAGGCTGTGCTCAAACCTACAAAGGCAGCGCTAATCAACAGTGGAACCCGTCCCATATCTATTATCAGAGCACTATAAGCAACTATCGCGAAGATATGGATGTAAGGATACAACGGCGATTTGAAACTTGGGCGATAGCTTTGGATCTTGCTCTCCCGCATGATAATCACGCTGACGTTGACCAGAATAAAAAGAATTATCATCAGGGTTGAAGCGGTTTTTACTAATTGCTCAATGTTGAGAAAGACAATTGCCGCGATCATGAATCCGCCGGTCAGGAGTATGCTGACATGGGGTGTTCTGAACCGCTGATTTACCTGAGCCAAAAGCGGCGGCAGCAATCGGTCTCTGCTCATAGCCATAGGATATCGCGACGCGGCGAGTATGCCGCCATTTGCCGTAGTCACAAAAGCAGCTATCGCAGCGATACCCAATAGTGGAAAACCAACCACCGGCATGAATTTAGATGCCGCAAGCGAAATGGGCGTGAGACTGTCAACAAGCTCTCGGCCATCGACAACGCCTACAGTAATTACAATTACGGCTATATATAGCACACTGACCGTAAACCAGGCCAGAAGCATTCCCAATGGCAAGTTTCGGCGGGCATCTTTGACTTCTTCCGCAACACTGGTAACCTTAGTCAACCCACCATAGCTGATAAATACCAGACCTGCAGTGGCAAATACGGCCAACCAACCCTTATCGAGAAAGCCTGCGTATCGGATAGCCTGAGCCGCTCCGGCACCTAAAAACACAAAAGGGGCAAGTATGCTTAGCAAGACAGCTACAAGTAAAACTTGAAATCTACTCGTGTGTTTTACACTTACAATATTGAGGATAGTGAAACCCAAGCAGCAGAGCACAGAAATCTGTTTCAGATGCGCTTCTGTCATTTTCATTGCAAAAAGGCTGTGCACCAGCACCTCGACAAAGACCGCCATACCAACAACGGCAAAGGCGCTTTTCAAGGCCAAGCCAAACCAGTTTGCAAATCCAGTAAAAACTCCACAAAATGAACCCAAACTTCGTTCGACATAGAAATATGTCCCTCCTGCTCGCGGCATCGCCGTGGCCAGCTCGGCTTTACTAAACACACTGGGAATTATTAAGACTGACGCAAAAAGATAGGATAGAACCACCGCAGGCCCGGCTTTAGCAAAAGCGATGTAGGGCAAAACGAAAAGACCCGAGCTTATCATCGCGCCGGACGCCACAGAAAATACGTCAAGCAATCCAAGCTGTTTCTTTAATTGAGCCACATTAAACCCTAAGCTACCATTTGTGCGTTTTACGCTGTTCAAAAACGCAAGATTGATAAACATAGGCAATTATGCTATTGAACCGCTGCAATATTATACCAAGAAGATATAATGTGTGATAATAATACTAATCCATTGAATAAATGTTTTTGCGTCATATATTGTGGTGTCTATAGCACAGAGATTAAAAAATCAACTTTGGGCCTGATTATCTCCTATAGCTTGGAGCAGTAAATTATCAAGGCAAAACGGATGAAGAGAATATCAACCACTGCTGCTTTGTTGTTAACAACGATTGCCATCGTATGGTCAAGTACCGTTTGTTTACATTCTCAGGCATCCGGAAAGGAACAAATTATGAACCAGGATACCGAAGCAATTTCGACACTCGATATTAACGACCTTACCATTAAAGTAATTTTCGATAATAACCCATACATGGAGGGATTGGGAACTGCCTGGGGATTTTCAGCACTTATAACCGGCACCGAAAAAACAATTCTCTTCGATACAGGTGGAGACGGCTCGCTACTGCTCAGCAATATGAAAAAATTAGCGATAGAGCCTAACGATATAGATGTAGTGGTTCTCTCTCACATTCATGGCGACCATACAGGCGGATTGAATAGTTTCCTTGAAAAAAATCCGAGCGTTTCTGTCTATTTACCGGAATCATTCCCCAAAAGATTTAAAGAAAACGTACAAAAACACGGGGCGCAAGTAGTTGATGTTAACCAGCCTTTGGATATTTGTGAAAATGTCTATTCTACCGGCCAGCTCGGAATATTGATAAAAGAGCAGGCGTTAATTATCCGAACAAAAGCGGGCTTAGTAGTGATAACCGGTTGTGCGCATCCGGGTATTGTAAAGATTGTAAATACAGCAAAAGAGCTAATAAAAGATGATATACTCATGGTAATGGGCGGCTTCCATCTGGAATGGGCAACCAGAGGTAAAATCGAGAAAATCATCTCAGCATTCAAGCAATACGGTGTGCGATATGTCGCCCCGTGTCACTGCAGCGGTGAAAAGGCTCGAAGCTTATTCGAAAAGCACTTCGGTAAAAACTATATCAACATCGGCGCAGGAAAAACAATAATCTTAGCCGATTTACAATAACGATTGTTCTTTCTCGCATGTCGTTAGTGCTTGTCATTCCGAGCGAAGCACAGCGGAGCCGAGGAATCTATTTTAACAGACCCCTCGACTTCGCTCGGGGTGACGTTTCTCCATATAGCATCAGTCCAACATTTGAAGTGTATTGGAACTCTTTTTACACTTGATATTTTACCTCCCTGGTCCTGAGGATTCCTTGAATTTAACATCGGGCATTTCTCTGCCGAGCCGTTTGTAAGTTTCTTCGAGCTTTTGTAAAAATGCTTCCGGTTTCATTGCCTCAACATGAGTGTCTATAAACAGAACGTTAATCACATCGCTACAAAACTCAGGATTTTCATAAACGACAACATTGTCCGGATACATTTTTACAGTCTGCCCAGAAATGTAAATGTAGCTGGGGCCATCAAAACCCTTCGGCTTAAGCGGCGATTCAAGAGTCTTAAGCGACAAGGCCTCTTTCTCAACAAGCTCCTGCAGATTTGGCGGGAATTTGTCCTCATAGTCGTTTGCGTATATCAAGCAGGTCTTTCCTATACCTCGCAGATTTGCAGCGGAGAAGGTCTGCCTTGCCTGGGTCCTCTGCTGTTGCATCCCCTGAAATATCCCCATCACTTCCATCAAATGCTCCTTCGGAAAGGCAATCTCAACGGCCATCTTGCCATCGCCGGCCTTACCGGCAAATGCAATATTGTTTTTGGTAGGAATATCCGTCTGTGGCATTGGTATAGGCATAAAAGCCGAAATTATTCCGAAGTACCGCAGAAAGTTATATGTCCCCACGAAATCAGCCTTATTTGCTCCTGGAATAAGCGCTAGAGCCGACTTCATCTCACCGGCCAATTGCTTGGGGCCGCCGGCTTTCACCTCATCAATCAGCTCATGCATAGCTTTATCCACATTTCCGCCCATAACAGCAGCGAGCAATCCATTAACCATGGCCCATCGGTACTCGAATCCCTCACCGTAAATAGCATTTATGATCTGTCCCTGTGGCGAATTAGGCTCGGTAGATTTCATCACGAACTTCGCCGAATCTATTGAATGGCCTTTGTAATTATCAACGCCATGCTTGAGCGTAAAGCTGATTTCCATACCAAAGTTCTTATAAAAATCAGCGATGCCTCCTGTGTTAAACAGCTCAATACCCTGTTCAATTAGCTTATCGTATTTATCTTTATCTTTGATCCCAATAACGTATTTCACGGCAAAAGGAGGTTTATTATTTGGGTCAACGGAAAATGACATTGCGTCATTACCGCTGAAGACATCTGCACAATCGGAAGCAAAACTTTTTATTTTAGCGGCCTCCACTTCATTCATATCTTTAGCCATCATTGTTGCAAAAAAGTCCATCGCTTTGGCGTTAAGTTCACCGGTTACTCCGCCGGAAACATTCATCACCGCCCCATCTTCCAGATAATTCAAGAATTTATTTTGTTTTGCAGGAGTATCCGCGGTGAACATATCAGCCATTTCTGTGCCTGGTAGTGCCGAGATGGTGCTGGTTATATTGAAAACACTGGGTTTAGGTACGACTGCCACACTCAAAGACTTCGTTTCTTTCATAAATAACTCAAGAACATCGGCATACATATCCATTATCTCTGCCGGATTTCCCATTGGCCCCTGCCCACCTGCCTTCATGCTTTCCATCATCTTTTTCATCTCTTCAATCTTACCAAGCAGCATAGGTCCGAAGGCCTTAGAGGCTAACTGGACATTTCCATAGGCCCAGACAGGCTCAGTGGTAGCTTGTTTGATTTCGTCAGCATCGAGAATATCAGCCAATCCCTTCGCTTCGGCGGCAGAGAGCGATTTTGCTTCCGTAACTATTTTGTTATAACTCTTCGGCGATTTGACTAAAGCGAAATCACCAATCTGTACAATCAGTCCACCTATATCACCGGTGATTTTGGAAACGCCGTTCGCGTCCGGCTGAGCTATATTGGGATTTTCGCCAACCAGCTTCTGATAATTAGTAACCGGAACAAGTACCGAAATGAAGTCCTCTCCCACCGGTTGACCGGCCGCTAATGTTGCGAATATGGTGAAACTGCCGTTCATATTTACGCCATTTAGTTCCGGACTGCCCAATATCGTCGCGAGCTGCATGCGTACCATCGCCGCAGTTGCAAGCGGCACAGGCGAGGCACCAGCTAAAAACTGATCTATCTGACCGAGCGTATAATCGAGATTGTTGACTCGAACGCAGAACATACTTTCCGCCGGTATCAATGAAAGCAGCTTATCGCCTTTGGGCTTTGTCTCAATTCCCGCCGCAGCCGCAGCAAAGTTAAAGAAAATCAGCGAGGAAATAATTATTGCGGTTCTTACACATCTTGACTTAAACATTTTTCGTTTCTCCTTAAACCCCCCAATAAACCTGTCCCGAGCAAGGCCGAGGGATTTGGGGGCTAAATATAAAAAATAATCCTGCAATTTATCACGGGATTTTTTCATCGCCTTTTGTATTTGCCGATTAACCGGCCCTCGGCAAGTATATGTCCTTCCATAGCCTTGAGCAGATCGCGTTTTCCTGCATCGGCTTGAAGGTCAAGCTCTGTATCGAGCGCATAAATCTTAAAGAAGTATCGGTGCGTACCACTCGGCGGACACGGCCCGCCATAGCCAATCCTGCCGAAGTCACTGGTTCCATGCTTAGCTCCGTTGGGCAAAGTCTTGTCAGGCGGAATGTTCTCTTTCAGCTCCCTCGTATCGGGGGGAAGATTAAATAAAACCCAGTGTACCCACGTACCCACCGGTGCATCCGGGTCATCGGAAATAAGCGCGATGCTCTTTGTGTCTTCGGGAACAGCATCCCATTTTAATGGCGGTGAGATATCCTCACCATCGCAAGTGTACTTGGCTGGAATCAAACCTTCATTCTCAAAAGCCGGACTGGTAATTTTAATATCCATATCTTTACCTCCTTTAGCTCTGAGGCCCACTTGCTCACTTTCATCGCAAGAGCTCAATAACAACATTAGTGCCACTGCTAAACCAACCACATTTCTTAGCATGGCATTTTTCTCCCTCACTATCTTAAAGTATGGAGAGCTAATTTGCCGGACATACTTCAGGCCTCCATAATGGATAATCTGTGCGATGCTACATTTTACTCCCTCAGCAGCTCTTTCGAGCTATTATAGCTTGCCCGGCTCAACTATCGTTGGCTGAAACTATCTGCCATAATACCAACCTCAGAAACTTATGTCCAACTCGTCCTGTAAAGAATTTTTGTAACTGTTCACGGCCTTATCGGTCGAGAGCATGAGGGGCTATGTTGAATTTTGGCCATTTTATGTCATTGCGGGCGAGGCAGTCCGTAAGGACTCCATAGGAGGGCCGAGCGCGGCAATCTCTCTATTGCGAAAATTTGAGATTGCTTCAGCCTAAAGGCCTCGCAATGACGCAAAACGCTGGTTTACTCCGGTGAACGGTTACGAATTTTTAAGCACCGTTGCAGAAATCGGCTTGTATTTTCTTGCGATTTAGCGGGACTTTTGGAAGCAGCAGCCCTTTATAATATGAAAACAGACAAAGCTATCTTGGGTCGGGAACCGGCTGCAATGCAACGACCCTTACCTTGTCGGTGCTCGAATTGACATTACTTCTGTCAAGTATAGCTAAGACTCTTTTTTGCGGGCCGTCGAAGCCGATACGAACGAGTATATAGGCGGTAGAGACATCGCTTCGTACGGTAACAAGGTTGCTGATACGCGAGAAAATAACGTTCCTCTCCTCAAAGTCCTGCCCTGCACCGTCTCCTGGCGACAGGTCGGGAAAAGCAGTTAAATCAGCCGGTTCGGCTGCATAGTAATCCATCCGGTCAACCAGCATCAATTCGCCAATATTCCGGAAACTCCCTAAAGTCATGTCTCGATATGCAATAATTGCCTGAGCGATATCTGACCTCATCCAAGGTAGTTGTGCCATCACAAACCAGGGAGCGGTATTAACGTTTATTCGCCCTTTGATTCTCGTCTCATTCGCTCCCAAGCCTAACACCGCTGGATCGATGACTGTCAAATATTGGAAAATGTCCGTAAAGGCTGTGTTCTTCAAATCAAGACGAATGAGCTCTTCGGGCGGCTCTGCAGCAAGTCTTACGCCGATCATATCGTTTGGATCGATGCTCGGACCGATAGTAAGAGCCCTGGTGATGTCACCAACTGTGGTGAAAGGCCCCATAGATTTTTCAAGATTATAGTTCTTTCTGCTTGCTGTTATCCTGTTAGGCACGCTCAGTGTATTACTGCCCGGCTGCAAAGTTTGATATATTACATTCCAGTTGATGTCGGACCTGCAGTAAAAATTGGACTCGCCCCTAGCGCTATCCCAGGCAAACCAGGCATCCTCGGTTTTCTGCTGGTCAAGATAAAGGTTGGCAGCCGCTACGTTCCTTAACAGATAAATATCATATCTCTCACTTAATGCGTATGTCGGCGGATCGCTTTCGGGTACAGGAATATATTTTGCGAGCACTAAATCATCGTCTTCTTTACCAAGGCCCATTGACATTAAATCCGAAACGCCAAACGCAAAAGAAGCTGTAGAGCTGTTGGTTATTACAAATCGGCTGTTGGCTGCTATCGCCCGGCCTACAAGGCTTATTGTGCCAACGACGACGTTATCCAGTCGAAGCTCCAAGCTGAAATCTCCCAGCGGAATATCTACATCAAACGGATTATAAAGCTCAACCGCGAAATAGTTGTTTGCCGAATTTTCGGGATTGGTATCGCTGATATTACATGCGATATCGCTTATAAATGGCTGTGCCTCGAATCCATAATATGTTTTGTCTCCAACGGACAGTGTAGTCACAGCGACGTCACTATCCCGATAGTCAACCATATTAACCGCCAGTTGGGCTGATAAACCGCTGACGTCCGACCAATTAGGATCGATGCTTGCTGTTAACACACTATACAACTGCTGGGCCGAAGCTTCAGCGGCGTTCACATTAAGCATTTTGTCACCATCCGGATTGATAATTCGGTCCATATTGTAAGTAGTGGCAAGGTGCCGATATGCATAATTAGGGTCGATGCTGCCATCGTCGTAGGCCCTTTTAAACCATGTGTCTAATTGCTTACTTCCGGAAGTTATAGGCGTAGATAAAGTAGCTCTCCTGAACTCGGCCCCCCAGTCTTCTATTCGCGTATCAATGCCGGCGTTGTTTAGCAAGAATCTATAACGCAGCTCAAGCTCATCAGAGATATCAAACGGTGTATAGAGTCCGTTTGGTTCACCATAACGCCAAATAACATTTCGCTCATATTCATCTAAATCCAGATAGTCAACATCTGTCCCGTTATTTGCTCTTGTTTTGAGTAGATTCATTTCATCGGTTGAGGTATGAGGATAGCTTGGCCGACCGGCTAAAGCCATAAGATTTATCTGCATTTGACTCGAACCGTCAACCATTTCACGGCTACCGTTGGGATCGAATTTATAGGCTGTGTTGACGTTTAACATCCCACCGTTGTCGATAATTCTGATGGCAGCGTAAATTGGCTTGCCTTTGCTGGATGTTATATCGTCAACCTCGATCCATTTTGAATCTGCCACTCCATCTCCATCCGCGTCGGCAAGTTGTTCCAGTAAAGCCCCGTTAGGGTCCAGAGCTATTATTTTGTAGTTTGGTACAACAGCCTTGAAAAGGGCGGTATCGCTGTTGGTAATTGGTATATTTTCTTCGGACCAATCCTCATGTCCGATGTATCCTGTAACATCGCTTATCTGCTGCCAGCAATAATCATCGCCCGATTTATAAGGCTCAAGACTTGCCAGCCATTTGTCCCGTGGACCCGGATAGTCATAATATTCGGCTTCCTCCGACACTCCGGGGACATCTAAAATCAGCTCCTCCGAAATTTTGGCAATGATTGTATCAACCGCGAAGTTCAGCTCTTTATTTTCCGAAATGGCTGACGTGGCTATCTTATCGACCCGCGACATCATAAAAAACATCACGCCAACGATAGCCAATAAGCTGGTCAAGACCACAGTCAATATAAGAGCTGAGCCTACAGGTAATCGGCTTACTGGAGGTTTTTTACTTGCTGTTTTCATTCGTCTTGAATCAGCCGCCTAAATAAACAATATGTGTAAAGGTTCTACCTTTTTTAAAAACAGCCTTTGAATCATATAGTGTAAAGGTGAACTTGAGAGCATTAGTGCTGATGTTTCCCGGCTCACCTTGATTTTCTCTGTTCCAGCTAATCTTTCCTGAAGAATCGCTTTCTGCAAATTGTATAGTGAAGTTATCTATACCTTTAGCCAGATACATAACGAATTGTTCCTTTAGATTATTGGGGTCAACAAAAGGTCTTCGCACCCAATCCTCTTTGTCGGTAAATGGAGGATCCGCCCTCCATTGCGACAAAGACTTTATATAGTATTCCCCGCAGGGGTCCGAACCTACCACAGGCGCATCGGCATCGGCAGATAATATTGTCTGTCTTCTCAGCAGTATTTTTTCTTCGGGTTTCGGCGGATTGCTGAAAGAATTGGGATCTGCCATGCCATAAAATACACAAGCTACATTACCTGTAATTGTTTTTCCCTCATATTGTCCGGTCGATTGAAAATCGCCGTTGGTAAAAAATGCGATGCAATCTGAGTTTACCTCCACAGTCTCGCCGCCAATCCGCCGAGGCGGATCGTTGTTAAAGCCGATGTATCCACCGCCGGATGCGATGCTTTTGAAATCTGAATTTAACTGGTCGGTAATAGCCCGCAACTTGTGCATAATATCGGCGTTTGCAATAGCAGCACGTTGAGAATCTATACTGACCCTGAAGATCACGCCGGCAAAGGATAAAACCATAGACAGAATTCCAATAGCTACCACCAGCTCAATCAATGTGAAGGCTTTTCGGTTTTGTAGTTTGTTTTTCATATCTCGTAAAAGAAACAAACATCATTCTCTAATCCGTGTAAATCCGTGAAATCCGTGGTTAAAATCTGATTACTTTCTGATAAATTGCTATATTAGGATATTTACCTCCACCGGCAGGTGGCGGAACTACCCAAACCGAGCCGTCGGCGCTGCTTTGCCAGGGACGGTCGAGTCTAATCTCATTAGGCTGCTCAGGATCTCGCTCAATTACTCGATAAATCCGGCCGGTTTTGTCATCCACTATAGTATAGGCATCGTTAATCCATGTTATTTTGTCGGACTCCGCTATTGTAAGCCGGCTTTGACCTGTAATTCCGGAGATGCCAACCATCATCGGAATGGGCCTTCCTACTCCGCCACGATACGAAGCTGAGCTGCCTATCTTTCTGCTGATGAAAACTATTATCTGTACAAGCCGAGAATTTGAGTTCGAGCTGACTCGCCTACAAAGAGCAGACCAGTAATATTGCTTTTGTGAGGTATTGATATCAGCCGATGGATATGCAAGTTCATTGGGATCAATGGAGCTTAACTGTTCAAAGAGCTCTGATTGATCGACTGCCAAACTCGTTGGATCGATATCGTACAATCTTATTTTTGCAAAGGCCTCGTCAGCCGCTACCGCCGCAGTAGTTTGCTCGGTAGCAATTGTCGAAAAGTGAATGCTCGCTAAGAAAGTGCCGCCGATGAACAGCATACCGATACCGAGTGTGCCAACGGCCAACAGGATTTCAATAAGAGAAAAACCGTTATATTGACACTTGTTTTTCATAAGTGTATTAATCAGGGAAAATTATCGTTCCAGTATAAGGATTAATATAGATCGCCTGGTTAGCTACTCTCACTAAATAGTCCGACCATGCTCGTTGTTTTTTATAAGCCTGCATGAATTTCTTTTGCTCATAGATAACAAAGCTGCTTCGGCTTTGCTCCGGTCCCAATCCAAAGTCGGGATAAGGGCTTCCACCGGCGCCGAAATAATCATCCTGATAGAACATTCCTGTTCCGGCATCCACTTGTGCTTTTTTATTGAAAACATCGCCGTTGCTTATAGAAGTATTGGTAGCAGTGTCCGGGTAGCCATCTTTGTTTCTTGTTCGAGTGCCATGGATGACCAGCTTCCCGGTCGGAGAAAAAAGAATAGAAAATGTAGTTGTATCTGTAAGCTCATGATCTTCATCAATAAGATTGTCCTTTTGCTGATAACTAAGTGCCGAGTCATCAAGTCGCACCTCAGTCGAGTTTGTAGGATTTACTGAGTTGCGTTCGGTGACAATAGTCAGGTCCGACACGGCGATTGAATCAGGCAGCTTGATAGGCTGAATACCCTGGACTGCTCGAAAACCATAAGCCATCATATCCGGGTCCTGCACTACAAAAATCATATATTGAGCAGCGCTGAGTCCGCCGAGGCGGATTTGGCTTAACTTTTGGAATCTGATGCCGGCATATCTTTGATTTTTTGCAGCGATAGCGCGGGCTGAGGCCAATGCCGCACTTATCATACTCGTCGCACTGCTCTGGGACTCAAAGGAGTTGACAAGCGCACGGACAGCCGGCAGAGCTAAGCTGACAAGCAGGACTATGGCTGCTATAACAACAGTCATCTCTATTAACGTAAGACCATGTTGTTTGCATTCTGCTTTCATCTTTTTCGCCACTAAGGCACAAAGACACCAAGGTTAAACATATTCTTTTTTTACTTTGCTTTGTAGAAAAGTCTCACCGTCATTTCGACCGAAGCGATGCGAAGCATCGCGAAGTGGAGAAATCTGTTCAAAGGCAGATTTCTCGACTCGCCTACGGCTCGCTCGAAATGACAACCTTCGCTCTTTTCTAGAGCATTTTTACTTTTAATTTCTTTGTGACCTCGTGTCTTTGTGGCTCATTATCTACTGCTTACGTCATCTGCTGTATTAAAGACTTTGTCTGGTCCAGCCGATATTAGTTCTGGAAAATTTTCGTCAGGTGTATATCTGTAATCCAATGCTGTGCCCCAGGGGTCATATATCTCCGGCGGAGTCCGCCGAGGCGGATCTCCTAATTTGTTCTTAAATAACGAGTCGCTTATCTTTTCCAGTACATTACGAGAAGCCGGTATTGAGTGAAGCTCTCCGTAAAGATATTCCGAATGGGTGGCAGCATTTGCAAAGTTCTTTTCATCTTGCTCGGGGAACTTATCTGCGTATTGGTAATATTCCTGCAGCGCACCATCCAGTAGCGCAAAAATATTCTTCAGACTTTTTTCTTTGGCACGTTCATTAATTCGAGAGGCGATGCCGATTACCATTGTGGCTAATAGTGAGATTACAGCCACAACAATAACCAGCTCGGTAAGTGTTACACCTTTTTTGTGCTTGTGACTTTTCATAGCGTTAGCTTGCCCCCCATTTCTACCTTCGACAGAAGACATGGAGGACGGTGTGGACGGGCGCTTCAGGGCTAAGCCCTTAATTTCCGAAGTTGCGGATATCATCACTTGTCCCATAAAGACCATCCGCTCCTGCCGAAATCAGTAGGTACGAGTCAGGTCTATAAGGCCAAGGTCTGCCTTCAATCTTTGGGTCTCTGACATACTCATAGAATTGCTCAAAGGTCTCGATTTTATGCTGCATGCGATATTGGAAGGGCTTTTGCCAATCGGCCAGTCTTCTCATGCTTACAATGGGAAAATTATCACGGAAGTTATAAATCCTATCTTCAAATGCGGTAGCATCAATATTCTTGCTGGAAGTATTTGCTCTGTAATAAAGGATCGGAGCGCCGGCATTGACCGGCCTTGATCTTCCGGGAATAAGCACCGGCTTTACGCCAAATACATCACAGAGCACAAACGTATTTGGCGCCAGTTGGGACCTCGAGGCAAGGGTGGAGTAATCAAATAATCCATCTAATCTGCCTGCTCTACTTGTGCCAAGCCTAAAAGTGTCTGCAGTTGCCAGCTCTAAATAAGGGTCTCTTCTCTGTTCAAAAAAAGCAGGGACACAGGGATCATATATAAAGGTCCCTTCATCATCGCGTCCATCGGCTCTGAAATCTGACTCCGGATGGAACCCGCGCAGGTCCCAGCCCAACAAGGCTTCGGTGAGCTTCTGCGCGCCGCAGTAGTCGCGACGACCTGTAGTAGCTGGGGGAGGCGCCCACCAGTCTGACGGCGGATAATCACCATAGTCGTTTTTGAATGCCTCAAGAGCCAGCTCAATGGTTGTAAACTGAGCCTTCTGCTTGGCCTGTCTTGCAACACGGCGAACCGAATTTAAAGCTGGAACAAGCAACGCAACCAGTGTGGCTATTATCGCTATAACCGTTAATAGCTCTACAATCGTAAATCCTGTTTTTCTATGGTTCACAGCTATCCTCTTCTATTTAAAAATGCAGAACTTAGAATTCTTCATTTTTGCAGAATGGCCAAGCCCACTTAATTTTAAATTCAATTCTTAGTCCTGCTGGTATTTCCAGTCATAATTGCATACATCGTCGGGCGTGCCGTATTCACCATCAAAACCGGCTGAAATCAGAATGTAAGAATCCGCCCTGTAAGGCCTGGAAGCCGTAGTGACTTTGTCGTTCTTCGTATTTTTATAAAATCTTATCGGGTCGGCAAGCCTATGCGGTGGGCCTTCGGGCAGCGGATCTGAAGGAATACCAAGCTCAATCAGCCTTTGATTGTTCATATAGTTGTATATGTTGTTGGAATTATCCGGTTCGTCAATGCTGTGCAAGCTATTCGCAGTGTTGGCTTTATAGTAGAGTATGGGCATGCCAATTCTTTTCCCTGTAGCGCGATTTGTTACGGTTCTATATACGTCGCATAAGACAAAGTGCTCCGGTGCGAAAACCCCGGGATCGGGATATATATCATCTAATATATATGCGTTGGCACTTTCAAGGGGTAGGTATGGCCCTTTTCGGATGCTTAAGTTGTCCCTGTATTCCACAGCAGTTACAGTATCTGCAGCCGGGTATAGTAGCCTGGTACCATCTGTACCATCGCTTCTGAAGATAGAATCCGGGTGAAAGCCCATCAGGTCCTGGCCCATCATAGCTTCACAAAGCTTCATTGCGCCACAATACGGCAGGCTGTCAGGACCCATCTCACTCGAGTCCGGATAACCGCTGAACTCTGTATTGAAAAGTTCTATTGCAGCGTCAATGCTGTGGAACTGGGCCTTTTGTTTGACCTCCCAGGCATACTTTCTGACCATATTAAGAGCAGGCACCAACAAACCAATAAGAATCACGATGATGCTCATAACAGTCAGCAGCTCTACAATGGTGAATGCGGCTTTTCTGTTGGATTGTTTGATAATCAGCTTCATTTTTGTCTCCTTCAAATTGGACATTTAATTTATAGCTTATTATAGCTTAATTTTATTTTTATGCACCAGCGCCTAAGGTCGTAATAACTTGTATCATCGGCAAGAATACTGACAGGACGATAACCATAACAACACTACCAAGTACGACAATTATGACCGGCTCAAGCAGGTGCATTAACGAGCCGACCATCACCTCGACCTGCTCGTCGAAGTTGTCGGCTACTTTCAGAAGCATTTTGTCCAGGTCGCCTGTTTCCTCACCCACGGCGACCATATTGGAGACGATCAAGTCAACGGTCTTGGACTGCTTCAAGGGGCCTGCGAATGTATCTCCCTGCCTGATGGATTTTTGAACTCTGTTGAGCATGTTGGCATAAACTTCATTCCCAGCCGTCTCACGGGTAACGTTAATAGCATCGAGAATTGGTACACCAGCACCAATCAAAGTCCCTAAAGTTCTTGTCCATCGCGTAACTGAAACTTTACCGGTAAGCTGTCCCACAATCGGTAATTTCAATTTGATGGTATCCAGAATCAATCTACCTACACGAAACCGTTTTGCAGTTCTGAGCAGAAAAACTATTAAAAACGGCATTGCTATCATAACCGCCCAGCCGCCAATCTTTATCTTGAAATCAACAAACGGTATTGGCACAGTGGGAAACCATTTAGGACCTTTGGCGATCCAGTCGCTTACGCCAAGCACTACTCGCGTCAATTTCGGCAGTTCTTCGCCTCCCGACATCTCAACCAGCACAGTGCTAAACGTGGGTATCACCTTCCACATCAGCATAAGCACAATACAGAACGCCGCGCTCAAAACTACGGCTGGATAAATCATTGCACCTTTGACTCGGGCTTTGAGTTTCTGGTCGCTTTCCATAAAGTCAGATACTCGTGCCAAAATGAGGTCAAGCACACCACCGGTTTCGCCGGCAGCGACCATATTGACAAAGAGCCGATTAAAAGCTCTTGGATATCTTGACATCGCCTCTGAGAGAGTCGAGCCACCTTCGATGTCGTCGCCTACGTAACCGATGATTCTCTTGAATGTTCCGGACCTTTGCTGTTCTTGCAAGATACGTAGTGAACGCAAAATAGGCAGTCCTGCATCCTGTAGCGTTGAAAGCTGTCTGGCAAACTCGGTTACAAATTTCACTTTGACCCTGCCGCCGGCACCGGGCCTTCTTTTGGGCTTTGCAGCAGCTTTTACCGCTGCTGCTTTTGCTGCAGCCATCGAGCGAACCTTCGTAGGGAAATAGCCCAAGTTTCGTATTTTGCTTATCGCTTCCTTCTCGCTCAGGGCTTCGATTTCATCTTTTACCTCAACGCCCTGCGGATCCAATGCCGTATAATTAAAAACAGGCATCTTAAACACCTCCTTTTGGACTAACAAAACCTCTCATAGCCCCTCGGGTTCTTAGGCCGAGATTCCAAAGGCAGATAATATCAATTATCATTCTATAATTGTTTCTTTTACTACCTCGTCTATTGTGGTGATACCGTCATAGAGGGCAGCCAAACCGTTATCGCGTAACGACCTCATGCCGGCTTTTAGAGCGGCTATACGCAAGACATTTGTCGAAGCGCGATTCATAATCAAATTACGTATTTCGTCATTGAATACCATTATCTCAAAAATACCTATACGCCCTCTATAACCGGTATTATTACACCGGTCACAGCCTCGGCCGTAATAAAACTTTTTGCCTTTAATATCATCCTCTGTAATGCCTAAATCTCTTAGTTGTTTTTCGTTCGGCTCATATACAGTTTTACACTTTTCACATATCTTTCTGATTAATCGCTGTGAAACGATACCTTCAATAGTAGCTGTGAGCAGGAACGGCTCAACACCTAAATCTAACAGTCGTGCTATCGAGCTTGGGGCATCGGTTGTGTGCAATGTGGTGAATACGACATGGCCTGTCAGAGAAGCCTGTGCCGCAATCTCTGCTGTCTCTAAGTCACGGATTTCGCCGACCAATATAACATCGGGGTCCTGACGTAAGATCGACCGCAGGCACTTGGCGAATGTCAGTCCAATAGCCGGTTTCATTTGAACCTGAATAAGACCGTCAATGTCGTATTCCACAGGGTCTTCCGTGGTGATTATCTTCGTTTCAACGTCGTTAAGCTCGCTCAATGCCGAATATAGAGTGGTGGTTTTACCGCATCCGGTCGGCCCCGTGACAATGATAATACCGTTGGGTCTGTGAATAAGCTGGCGGACTACTTTCTGATCGGCCTGTCTCAAGCCGAGTCTATTCAAATCAAAGGAGACCTGAGATCTATCAAGAACACGCAGTACGACACTTTCTCCAAACATTGTAGGCAAGACACTCACACGCAGGTCAATCGGCTTACCTTGAACGGTTAATGATATTCGGCCATCCTGCGGCAGACGTCTTTCCGCGATATCCAAGTTAGCCATAACTTTTATACGCGAGCTAAGTGCTGCAGCGATATACCTTGGCGGAGGAATCATCTCATAAAGTACGCCGTCAATACGATATCGCATCTTATATTCATGCTCAAACGGCTCAAAATGTATATCCGAGGATTTATCACGGATAGCCTGCAGCAAAACCAGATTCAGCAGTTTTTTCACAGGATTTGACTCGGACAGCTCTTTCAGCTCATCCAGGTCGATACTTTGATTTCTACCCTCGAATTCAGCAAGAAATTGGTCACCCTGTATTTCATCTATCAGCTCAGTGATATTTTCATCCTGTTGCGTCTCATAGTACTTAGTCAAAGCGCTTTCCAGCGCCTGTGGGTCGGTTATCTTGGCGCTAACTTTAAAACCCATCAATGTGTTCAGGTCGTCAGTGGCTCTAAAATTATCGGTACTATCAAGCACGACAGTCAGCACGTTTTCATCTTTGTTATACTCAATTGGCACGATGTGGTAAGTCTTTGCCATCTGCGCTGGTACTTTTTCTATTACATCAGGAGGGATGTCGATGCCGTCTATGTTTGTATATTCCATTCCCCGCTGAGCAGCCAGAGCGATCTGTAGCTGATCTTCATCGACCACTCCCAGTTCAAGAAGAATCTGGCCTATTTGTACGTTTCCATGCCGCTGGCTCTGGATTTTCAGGCATTCATGGACCTTCTCTCGGCTAAGAACCCCCATCTTAATAAATATCCTGCCGAGCGGTCTGCCTCTCAACTGTCCGACCGGAGGTAGCTTTTGTTTTGTTTTCGTCTTGCCCATCTGAAATTTCCCTTATGATTCGTCAGTGTTAGGTTTTATTTATTATACTATATTAAAGCCTTTTTTGCAAACAAATTACGAATTGGACATTTAGTTATTGAGACAGGCGTAGCTGGTGATTTCTCCCTCTTTTTATGGTCCTATATACGCTTAACAGGCCCCTCCAGCGCCTGTTAACATGATAGAATATACAACAGGCGGTTTTTTTCCTTCAGATTACCAGCAAAAAATACAGTTAGTAGAGTAACCAATTACGCCCTTAGAATTGGTCCCAAATCCTCCATCTCTTGTGCTGCAGCTTCTTTTCTCTTCGCCTTTCCTTTGCCTCTTATGGCGTTCAATTTTGCCACGGCTTTATCCTGCAAGGCACCTGGCTGACGAGCTTTTTCCAGCATTTCTTCCAAAGTGATTTTGCCGGTGTCATAGAGCTGCCAGAGGTGCTCATCGAGAAGCTGCATACCCAGCTTCTTGCCCGTTTGAATGCTGGAATCGATTCGATAAGTCTTGTTTTCACGGACAAGATTAGCAATGGCAGGGGTTACAACCATAAACTCATAAGCAGCGATTCTTCCTCTGCCGGTAGCTAAAGGACAAAGAACTTGGCTCAGAACCGCTATCAGGTTACTGCTTAACTGAATGCGGATTTGCTCTTGTTGGGTTACGGGAAAGACGTCAATCATTCTGGTAATCGTTCCAGCAGCGCTGGTTGTGTGCACTGTACTAAAGACCAGGTGGCCGGTTTCAGCAGCTCTAACGGCTGCTTCGATTGTTTCGAGGTCCCGCAATTCACCTACCAAAATCACGTCGGGGTCCATTCTTAAGACACGCTTCAAGGCCTCGGAAAAACTGGGGACATCAACACCGACTGTCCGCTGGTTAATAATAGATTTTTTGTGCGAATGATAATATTCTATCGGTTCTTCAACGGTAATAATATGGCGGTCGAAGTTTTCGTTAATATAGTTTATCATGCAGGCCAATGTGGTCGTTTTGCCACATCCGGTTGGGCCTGTAACCAAGAACATTCCTCTGGGTCTGCGGCATAAAGCAGCACAAATCTTGGGCAGGCCGATTTGCTCAAAGGTCATAATTTTTGATGGGATAAGACGTAAAACTACCGAAATATTACCTTTTTGTCGAAAAACAGAGACACGGAACCTGCCTTCATCACCGAAGGTAAAGCCAAAGTCGGTTCCGCCTTCTTCCTGGAGCTCTTGTTGATTTCGGTCAGGGGTGATGCTCTTCATCAGGGCCGTTGTATCGTCCGGTTCAAGAACTTTGGTTTCCAGACTTCTAAGTCGTCCATCTATCCTCAACACTGGTGATCGACCAACAGTAAGGTGTACATCAGATGCCCCTTGCGCGACACAAGCATTCAGAAGCCTGTCCATATTAACTGTTGACATTTGACACTCCTCAACTAACTACATTCTGTTTAATCTACCAACACTTCTTCTGACTGTGTTATTCTCGCTACCTCGGCAGGTGTGGTTATTCCATTGAATATTTTGATTTTGCCATCCTCCAACAATGATCTCATTCCACTTGCCTTAGCTGCCTTTCTTAGTTCTGAAGCCGGTGCCTTTTTAAAGGATAGCTCCCTTAATTCGTTATTCATTTCCACCATTTCGAAGATGGCGAGTCGGCCTTTATAGCCTGTATTCTGGCATTGAGAGCATCCAGCGCCTTTGTAAACCGGACGTTTTTCGACATCTTCTCCGGTGATATTGAGCATCCTCAGATATTGTTGGTCGGGTTCTTTATCGACTTGCTTGCACTTTTTACAAATAACTCTTACAAGCCTTTGTGCCATAATGGCTTGTATCGAGCTGGCAACAAGGAAGGGCTTAACACCCATATCTATAAGACGCGTAATCGCGCTGCAAGCATCATTGGTGTGTAATGTGCTAAAAACCAGGTGTCCGGTAAGTGCTGCCTGAACTGCGATATCTGCAACGGTGCTGTCTCGAATCTCGCCGATTAATATAATATTGGGAGCCTGCCTGAGCATTGCTCGCAGAATCCTGTCAAATGACAACCCGATTTCTTCTTTAACCTGACACTGATTCATCCCGTCGAAGTTATATTCCACAGGGTCTTCAGCGGTTACGATCTTCTTATCTGGTTTGTTAAGTTCCTGCAACGCTGCATACAAGGTAGTGGTTTTACCGCTACCAGTCGGACCTGTAACTAAGAAGATGCCGTTCGGTCTTCTAATTATCTTCTGAAACAGCTCATAGTTATCCTGTTCAAAGCCCAGTGATTCGATACCGATATTGACAGCGTCTCTGCGTAAGATTCGCAGCACCACACTTGCTCCGTGGCTGCCGGGCAAAGATGAAACACGAAAATCGATATCCTGTCCTGCGATTACACGTTTAATACGACCGTCCTGGGGCAGTCTTTTCTCAGCGATATCCATGCCGGACAGAATTTTTAGCCGCGCAATCAACGGTGCCTGCATATTCTTGGGAATATTGTCCTTTACCAGACAAACTCCATCTACACGGTATCTCACGCGTACCCTGTCAGCCATCGGCTCAACATGTATGTCGCTGGCTCGCATATGATAGGCATTATCTATTATAAGGTTTACCAGTCTGATAATGGGACCCTCATCGTCATCGGCTCCACCTTGGCCCTGGTAAGCTTCAGTTTCTAATTGGCTACCCACTTCAGCAAGTTCTGCGGCAGTTGCATCGATGCTATGTCTTAGCCTATCGTCTTCTACATTTGTTGTTGTCTCGAAAAGTTCCTGAATGGAGGAGCGAATTCTGGAGGGGTTCGCCAGATAGCATTCCAATTCTACGTTCGAGCGGAGCCGAATTGTATCCAACATATCCAGGTCTGAGGGGTCGCTGATAATCAATCTTAATTTTCCGTTATTCATGTTTAGTGGCAGGACGTTATGCCTTTTGATGAGGTCTTCTGGAATAAGCTTGGTCGCATCGGATGGAATGGAGATTTGATCTAAGTTGACGTACTTTAAGCCGAATTGCTTGGCAATCGCCTTAGTCAGCGTTTCTTCATCTATCAGGCCCTCTTGCAACAGTACTTCGCCGAGTCGCTTACCGTTAGTTTTTGAGGCCTTTATAGCATTGATAAGGGCCTCTTTTTTTACCAGGCCGGCTCTATAAAGTATTTCGCCTAAATGTTTACGCTTCTTAGCCATTTTCCACTCGTGTTTTGCTGATTACCCTGAATTGTATTATACCATTGGCAATAAATTTAGTCAAACCTACAATTTTAATAGGACCATATTTAGCGCAATTTGTGTAGTTATGAGTCGTATAGAATTTCTATCTTTGGATGGGAAGATAAAGCGTTTAGTTTCACATCCGCTACTCATGTCCACACTAATATATATCAGGCCGACGGGTTTTTGTTCGCTTGCGCCGGTTGGACCGGCTATGCCGGTTATGCCGATAGCAAAGTCTGTGCCGGCTTTGTTTCTGGCCTGTTGAGCCATAGCCTCCGCCACCTGCTCACTAACAGCACCATATTTCTCTATCAGATCAGGCGGTATGCCAAGCTCGTTGGTTTTAGCGCTGTTGCTGTAGGTAACCCAGCCGTACGTGAAATATCTGCTTGCACCCGGGATGTCGGTCAGCAGTTTGGCTAAGGTGCCGCCTGTGCAGGATTCGGCTGTAGCGATTGTTTTATTCTGTTGTGCCAATTTTTCGCCAACGACCTCAGCCAAACTCTGCTCGCCCGTTCCATAAACAATTTCTCCCAATAGACTACGAAGTAGCTTTTCATCTTTATCAGCCATTTGCTCGGCTTTATTTTTATCTTCTGCTGTTGCTATAATTGTCAGGGTGATCACGCCGTGCTCCGCTGTGCAGTTGATTAGCGGATTTCTGCCACGCTGCATTAGCTCGTCGAGCAGTTCGGCGATGTTTGATTCGCCTGTACCGAAGCACTTCAGTTTCCGTATGATTACAGCTTGATCGCCTGCAAATTTTTGCAGCACCGGCAGAACAGATTCTTCAAACATCCGCTTCATTTCCAACGGCACGCCAGGCAAAGCAAAAAATAGTTTGCTCTTAGATTCAGCCATAATCCCCGGAGCCGTGCCCAGATTATTATCGAGCGCTTTGGCACCTGCTGGTATGTATGCCTGGATTTTATTTTTCGCAGGCATCTTTAGATTCCGATTGGCGAAGCGTCTTTGAATCTTGTCTAAAAGTTTTTTCTGCAATTGCAAATCAGTACCGAGGAATTTGGCAAAAGCCTGTCGGGTCAGGTCATCATCGGTCGGCCCCAGCCCTCCGGTTGCTATTATAATATCAGCGTCACTGCTTGCTAAACTCAACGCATGGACGATTGAATCTATCTCATCGCCGATGGTATAGGCGCTGATAACAGGTATGCCGATTGAAAGCAGTCTTTCGCCTAAGTATGAAGCATTAGTGCTTATAGCCTGGCCGCTAAGAAGCTCATTACCGATACTGACAATACTTGCTTTGCCGTAAGGCATCTTGACGATTTTCATAAGAGTGGATTTTAATCTGAGCTTCAACCGCAATGATGTGCATCAGACCCTACGTTCTGCTATTTTACTGGTGGTATCCCAAGGTCCTTGCATATTTTTCTTGCCAGGATATCTCTTATCTCATTATGCCTGGGAATTGCCGATCTTTTATTTAATGCTGGATTATGCCACCAGGAATGACGTCCCCCTTCTCTAATGAACTTGCAACCTTGCGAGCCCAGATACCTGAGCAATTCTTTCCTTTTCATATAGCAATTTGCTCTTCCTGAAAGTCTGCTCCGACAGCGGATATTGCATCCTGCCGATTAAATTCCAAAGCCTCCTTTAATGTTACTTTTAGGCTTTTTAGCAGCTCCTTACGCGTACACTCCTGGCAGTTAACACCAGGCACTTCTTCGATCCACCCAATCCACCAATCACCGTCTTTCTTAGTTACTGCGGTATATATGCTCATACTTTTACCTTCCGGTTTTTTCTTGCGGTGAGGGCTTCGACTGAGCTCAGCCGAATGTCCTTGTCGAATCCAAAGGTCCGTTCCAACACCTGATATTACTCATTTAATAAACTCTATCCTCAGTTAGTAGTTTAAGATAATAGACGTCTTCAGTCAAGGAATACTTACGAAGAAAACGCACAAAGTAAAAGGACTAAATTGCTATTCCGAGCCTTGGCCTGCGCTGGGATAAACTCCAGCAGGAATCCTGTTTAGCCCCGCAATTTATTGCGGGGTCATTTATTAGAATTCAATGGGCAATCTCAATCCCAATAATCAATATTGAAGCACAGAAGATTGGCTAGTGCATCTTCAATCGTTTGATTCGTTAGCATGTTGACTATCTGTATTTTCTTCTTATTGTTTTTCGAAGCGGCTAGCCAGCAAACCCGAAAAAACCTTAAAAATGAAATATACTAAAGATAATACAGATCCGATTAATCCTCCATATAATCCGAACTTAGCTGGATTTACTCCACCTATGAAGTTGACTTCTTTTATTTCTTCATAACTTCCTGTTGGCTCATACGTGATATTGGGGGAATAATCCCAAACTAAGACGGTGGGTGTCGGATGCCTTACCTGCGGATCAAACGGTGGCAAGCCTATAAGTTCCTTAATTATCCTTTTCGAAGTCTTGCGTTGCCATTTAGGTTTCCCTAGCCTTGGAATCAAAACTTCTTGTTTTTTTACAATAATATTTGCCTTCCCTATGCCTGTTACTGTCTTCGACGTCGGGAACAAGAGCGGTTTTCCAGTCGAATCAAGCTCTGGTACAGGTTTAATCACAGGTTCAAAGTCTTTCTGTGGTTCGGAAAGCAAATGGGGCTTAGGGATTTTACCTATCTCTCTTTCCTCATATCTTGCTTTAAGGCTCGTGGTGGTTATTGGGTTAGATATCTGTGTATATTGTATTAGAAGTGCCAGTATATAACCAAACAGGAGAAAGAACCCCGGAATTGCAGCAATTATATCATTAAGTGTAACCTTGGCTCGATAATCAATCATTTTTATCCCTAACGAAAGAGCCATGTAGGGTGCGATATTTCGCACCATTTGAATAATATAGATTCATTCTCCTGTAGGTTGCGATATTTCGCACCACCCTGATTTACGATCTTCCCGGCATTAGCATCAGCAAATATCTTTCGCCGGTTGTATGTCACGACGGCAAAGAAATATGTCCCGCCATCACAAAACCATCGTCTATGGTCTGGCATGTATCTATTCTCCTATAATTGGTGCGATTCATCGCACCCTACCTTACCGAAATATTTCTTCCGGCGGCGCTTTTACTTCTATCGAGTCTTTCAGATTTATCATATTTTACCTGCCTCTACTGCAGTTCCATCCGAAAGATAACAGCAAGCTCAGAGGCCCGCAGCCTTCGGCGGGACCGGTGGAGTGATTTGTTAGCATATGTCTTTCTCTTCACCACAATTTTGGAAATACAGCCCATACTTTTGATTTATATTCAAAATATTCATCACCAAACTTTTCTATTAAATGTTTTTCCTCAATAGGTATTAATGCACGAAAAATTATGTACATAAAGATTGGAATTGTGATGCCTAAAATTGAACCTCTTAATATTACGATACCAGGCACAATGAAGGAAATCCATGATGCATATATAGGATGCCGTAAATACGCATAGACTCCTTTTTTGCATAACTTGCCTTCATAAAAATATTTATCGATTGTAACGGCGGGAATAAGAAGAATAATTAATCCAGTTCCAATCAATAAAATGCCAAGCATAATATTGATTAATCTTGAATAAATAACAAATTTCATTTCCGGAAACACAATATTTTGAATGGTAAATACAATTCCCGCATATATTAATGATATTATCGTAAATTTTGGGCCAATACCCCACCTTGTCATTTTTTCATTATTCATTTTTTGTGCTAACAATGTGGGTGAGGCGCGAGCTATTGCGAGTCGCCTCCACCCATCATGTTATTGTGTCTCTTTCTCGCGAGAGGTTTTTGAAAACACAGAACCATATCGGATAGCATCCTGGGGGCATACATTCAGGCAACGGGCGCAACTGAAGCAATCAGCACCAAATAGCTTATCTGATACTCTGCTTTTAGCGGCTTCCGTTGGGCAGGCCTGGATGCAAGCCCCACAGTTCGTACAACTCTCATGATCGATCTTAACCCTCATTAAGCTGATCTGTTCTGCAATCCACGAAACAAAACCAAAAGGGCAGATAAGATGACAAAACGGCCGGTATATAAAAAAAGCGAGAGTTAGAGAAACAACAACTGTGACCAGAATCAGCCAATGGTCGAAATCCAGATTGAACAGATTAAACGGGTTGAGATAATGGTAAATCACAAATCCCTTCCTGCCGCCGACAATACCGAAGAGAAATAACAACACTACACAAAACAATCCACCCCTTATTGTATTCGTCAGCAAAAATGGCACCTTCCACCGCTTCATTTTACGGAGTATAGGAAGACTGTAGATCAATTCCTGCAGCGCTCCGAACGGGCAAGCCCATCCACAGATAAGCTTATTTCCGATGATGACCAATACAACGAAAAAGACCAAAGCAGGCAATTTGCTGATCGTAGATGGATACAGCCCCACCATGGCCTTAAAGACTTTAACTGTCCCTTCCATTGGATTCGGGGATTTCCCCAACACGAAACCACATACAAGCACGGCGGCAAGGAGGCATATGATATATGGGATTCGCGGATACCACAGTTTGCGCTCAGAGATATTTGCATTATCAGGCCGACCAAAGCGAGTCAGATACACCAAACCAAACAGCACGATTGCCGCAAATAGGTAATATTTTTGGCTTGTCGAGCGATGGGAAAGGATATGTTTAGTCGCATGATCCAGTTGTTCCTGAGATATCCCCAATTCGTTGAGTGGTTTTTTCTTCGGCGTGTCCAGTGGTAAGGCAAGCTCACGTGCCAGGCCTTTACCCGTGACATCCAGCTTTGGGACAATTTCCCGGATACTCATGTTTACCGTGAATTTGTTTTCTGCCTGACTGGGCCTGTCAGGTTCGCATAATATGCCAAGAGCGCTAAGTAGAAGCACCGCTACTACGCTCACGATAAACCATATTTTTTGTCGTGGTGATAGTTTTGTCAGGTAGGTATAGACCATTGTGTTGATCCTCTAATTCTATCAAAAAATTGTTCAGGTCAGCTACTGAATTCTATCCTTATTTGCTGTGCACTGTCCCAAAGCCATTATTAACATATAGGCGTTTCTGCAATACAGTCATTCTAATCCTGGACCACGAATCAGAGGTGTGCTCTCCTTGTTGTTAGGTTAATTTACCCCGTGAGATAATTACGTACCCTTGTCTTTATGTATCTCTTGCCCCACGCTGTCTTGAGGTACTTTTCTCTCCTTGTCGCATCCTGCTGATTGATACAACCTTCCCAGTAGATGAGTTTCAAAGATCGTCGATCCTTAGTTGACCGAACATGCCCGCTATTGTGCTCCTCAAGACGCTTCTGTACATTCTTCGTGTATCCCACGTAAAACTTTTCGTCGTTCTGTGACAGCAGAATATATACATAGTAATATCTGTCCATTCTATCTCACGGGGTAAACATAACATAAAAAAAGGGGAATCTTCAAGAAAAAAAAGAGGACGGAAGACAGAAGACAGAGGACGGAGGACAGAGGGCAGAAGACAGAAGCCTGCCCTACCTGCTAATCGTTTTTTTCTGTTTGCCTGAACCGATATCCAATCAGTTTGTTATTCCACAGTGCCGGTATAACGATCAGCTCCTTGTCCTCGACATATTCAAAATCTGCAATATTAATTTTTGCATCCCGTGTGTTTAGTAATTCTTTAACTACTCCAGAGGGTTTGACCAAATACAGGTTTCCCAAAAAATGAGAAACTAAATAATCCTCACCACATTTCTTTATTCCATCTATGATCCCGGGTCCAAGATGAGCTATCTGAACAATTTCTTTATCCGAAATGTTTACAGCCTTTAAGTAATTATCACTATTGACTCCGACGATTAATTTGCCGTCGTCAACTAAAATGCCGTTCGGCCTGGAAATCGCAGCACTATCCAGCCATTTCTCCACTTCTCTATCTTTGATTCTATATATCACGTTACTGTCACTTTCCGATACATAGATACTGCCGTCCGAATCAATGGTAATGTCATTTAGAAAATTCGTGGTTTTGATTAAAATTTTGTTGGATATTTTGTCCGCTTTCAAATCATATTCGACAATTCCAAATCTTTCCACGATGTAAAGCTTATCATTGAAAATACATATTCCGGTTGGTGTAGTAAGATTCTTAATCCAATCAAATTCCAATATTTCACCTTGAAGATTGGCCTTAGATACAGAATGCTCTCCATACGATGCCCCGTTTTCCAGGCCTTGTGTATAATTGGATATATACAAAAATCCTCTTTCACTATCATAAGCAACCGACTCAGGTGCTTTATATATTTCACCCGTCTGCCATAATTTGATGGGTTGGGCGTTTACCCCGTTAGAGAAAGCCGCTGGTGGTTTAGTGCCACCATCGCAAACCGTTATAGAACAAAGCTCTCTAACAGGATTTACTCTTGAGAATCCAATCAGAACGATGGCACAAGTCAATATTCGCCTTAAATTTTTCATAATTCTTTCTTTACCTCCGATTTAAGCATTTTAGGCCATAAATAGTTAGGATTATCTTAACTACTAAGTGCTTGTACATGTCTGACGAATTCTCGGCCTCGCTGCTCGAAGTTTTCAAACATATCGTAGCTGGCGCAGGCGGGACTCAATAAGACAATATCGCCGGACTCTGCGAGCCGATTTGCTAATTCAACGGCCTCGGCTAAAGATTTGACAATCTCGATTCTCGTCTCTTGTTTTATGAGATTGCTTCGTCCGCCTTGGCGGACTCGCAATGACGTTATTGCGCTTCTGATTGCATCGGCGATCTTCTCGGCGGTCCGGCTTATCAGAATAGCTGCTTTGGCCTTTACTGCGATTTTTTGGCCAAGCTCATCGAAGGGTAGATGCTTATCATATCCGCCGGCAATAAGAATCATCGGCTCATCAAAGGCCTCCAGTGCGGCAATGGCACTTTGTGGCGTAGTAGCCTTGGAATCGTTGTACCAACGGACGCCTTTTATCTGCTGAACGAATTCGAGCCTATGAGGCAGTGCCTCAAATGTGGCAAGAGCATTTTTAATCCGCTCATCGTCGGCTCCAAAAAGTTTGGCAACGGACACTGCGCCGGCAAGGTTTGAAAGATTGGCTCGACCGGGCAGAGTGAAATTATCGCGAATGTCCCGGCTTATATCATCCGACGAAAATTTAATGCAAATCCTGTTAGGGTCTTTCTTATACTTTTCAAACCAATCGGCGGCAATTTCATCTTCGGCATTGAATATGGATACAGCAGGATTATTTCGGTCGAGCTGCTGGAGCTTAAAGATGTTTTCCTTGGCGGCGCAGTAATCAGCAAATGTGCCGTAGCGGTCAAGATGATTCGGGGTGAGATTTGTCAATAAAGCAACTTTCGGTCCGCCTACGGCGGATTGGATTTGAGCTAATGCTACTCTGCGAAGTATCTCGCTACGTAGCACGAGTTGCTCCAGTTGAAAGCTCGAAAGCTCCAGCACGACCAAGTCATTTGCTTTAATCTGATTAAGTATAGTCAACAATGGCTCGTTGCCGATGTTGCCGCTTAGCCAAACGGCCTCGTATTGCGTATTGCGTATTGCGTATTGCGATGATAAACCAGCCCCAAGCTTCGCTTGGGGCTGCCACACAGTCCGGCTTTTGTTTTCTATTTTCTGACTTCTGACTTCTGACTTCTGACTTCTGAGTAAGTGTGCTGTCAAGGCCGTGGTGGTGCTTTTACCGTTGGCGCCGGTTATGCCGATTATTGTCGCAGGGCAAAGCTCGAAAAAGATGTTTATCTGGGAGGTGACAAATTTATTATGCTTACGGGCAAGCTGCAGAAAGTCATTATTTGGGTGCACCGCCGGATTAGCTATGATAATGTCGGCCTGCAAAAAATCAGCCTCGTTGTGAGAGCCGAGGTGAAATTTTATATCCGGAAACTCACCGAGCTTTTTTATGGAATCACTTAGCTGCTGCCGGGCTGCCAAATCCGTTATAATTACATTTGCGCCGGCCCTTACAGCAAATTCGGCGGCGTCAACTCCTCCGCCAAAACGGCCCAGGCCCATAATCAAAACAGTCTTATCGGTAAAATCGTACTTCGTATTCGGTATTGCGTATTGTGTATTATTTTTTGCCCGATGTTTCTGAGGCATAGTTTTTTCTATATCAGAGTTTGCATAGCGTTTGCTATGTCAATTTTAGCATCGATAACCGCCTGTATGATACATTTTTTCCAATCGCTGCCGAACTGGCTTTTGTATTGCGGCCTTTCATGAGCATAGATGATAGAGCGCGAGGCGTTGATTAAAGCGCCGGTGCCGTCCGGTTTGCAAAATCGCACACAATCTGCGGCAGTAGCACCCTGCGAGCCGTATCCCGGTACAAGAAACCATACCTTGTCGTATTTACGACGCAGTGCCGTTGTGACATTCGGCGATGTGCCGCCGACAACCATTCCCACATTGCTATAGCCGCTCTTGCCTATGCGCTGTGGCTTATTGGCAATTTCGCCGACAAGCTCGGCGAGCTTTTCATACATTCTTTGTCCATCAGCATCGGCAAAATCCTGAATAACAGCAGCGGAAGGATTGCTGGTGCGAATCAAAACGAAGACGCCCTTGCCCTGTTTGGTAGCCATCTCGGCGAAAGGCTCGATACCATCGCTGCCTGTATAACCATTAACAGTGATAGCATCCGGCGCCAAGGTATCCTCCAGGCCGGCTAATTCGGAATTCTCCAGATGAGCCGAGGCATAAGCTTCAGCCGTGTGGCCTATGTCACCACGTTTTACATCACCGATTATCTCCAAGCCCAAATCATTAGCCTCGGCAATCAATGCATAGTAACTTTCTATGCCCTCCCAGAGATACTTCTCAAAAAAAGCGATATTTATCTTGATGGCCGGCACCATAGGAGCAACGATTCGCATGGTTTGTGTGCAAAAATCGAAGATGGCATCTACCGCTGCCGCAGCATCAAACTCGTCGTTCATCTGGCGATGACTGGTTATCGCAGACGGAAGTCGGCTGTAAACAGGATCTAATCCGACAATCAAAGAAGTCTTCTTGGCTTTAACAGCTTCGCAGAGCCGATCAGCAAAATGACTCGCCATGTTAAAAACCGACCTTCCTTCTTTTCTTTACCGACAAAATAACTTTTCAAAAATACCTGCGACGTAAAAGTAAAAAAGCCGTTTTCCAAAAGTCCGCTGCGATAAAATCAGAGCTGGGAAATCCTTTTATTAGAAATTTAAGACTACTATAATTATAATAATAGTTTTAAGCAAGGCGGAATTCGATTTTGAAGAATTAATTGCCGGTTGAAAGAATAGCCGGAGGCAGATTTGGAAGCAGAAAAAAAGGGAAAATATAGAAAATTAGTCCGTTGGCTTCTGGTTGATGTAGCTATCGCGAGCATTATCTTTGCTTTACTGTTTTATAAGCCATCGAGTTATGCTCCGTTTAGGCCCGACCCTGCCGGCGACGATTCGGGACGCGTTCATCCATATTTGACCTACTTGTCGTCTGAACTCTACAACGGCGTTCAGCAGCAAAAGCCGTTCGAGCTTGTTGTTCTTGAGGAAGCTATAAACGAAACAATCGTCCGATCTAAATGGCCTATGGAGTCCGAGGGCGTCAGGTTCTCGGCGCCCGAAATATTGTTTGTGCAGGATAACATTGTGCTAATGGGAACGGCGATTATAAAGGGTGCTGAATTTGTCGTTACCATTGAGTTGGAACCAAAGATCGATAAGAAAGGATTTCTAAATCTGCAGGTAGCCAAGGTCAAAATCGGCGCTGTGAATATCACCCCCTTGGCCAGGATGATAGCAAAAAAGATGTATCAAAATCATCTGGAAACTGTTCCTATAGATATAGAAGACCTGCGGACCAAAATAGCGGCGGCGCTGCTGAATGATGAGCCATTCGAGCCGGTTTTCATGTTCGATGATAAGAAAGTGCGATTGTTGAGGATCAATGTGAAGCCTGGCAAACTGATATTACATTTGGTTCCGGCATAATAATTAGGTTTAACCTTGGAGTTTTATTACTGTGTAAAAAGTCCTATAAGAAGACGAATTTTTAGAAAGGAAATAGGGACAGGAACATATACGAGGGATTTTTTAGTTTCTTACGCTATTTTAGAGCTGGTATGTGCATTATGGATTCGATTAGTGCTGAAAATTGTACAAATTTGTTAAAAAAGTTATTGCTATTGACGAGTTTGTCGATTATTATAAATTGTTTGGTTGTAATACTATAGCTGCCAAAGCTAAACGTTGTATTGAGTAGATGCTTAAAATGCTTTTAACAGGATTGAAGAACAGTGCAGCAGAGTAGACGAATAATTTGTCTGCGCGGCTGCGTTTTAACACTTATGGCGGCTTGGGAATCGATGTTTCCGCTTCAGTGTCGCAAAGTGAACCAGGTTTGTGGCAGGGTTCTGATTTTGCAACAGTTTTCGATTTCAGAATCCTATCGGAGGCGACTGATGTAGCATAGGGAAAGTCAACAACCTCGGTTCGGGCATTTTTGGAGTGGAAACTATCGAAGTTTCCACTTTTTTTTACCTTATTTCCGGGCCGTGAATTGTAGTTTATTACAAAGTAAAGCTCTGGAAGTTAGAAAGAGAGAAAATAATGAGCCAGGAATTGCTAAGGATCGTAGATAGCATAGCACGCGATAAAAATATCGACAAAGAATCTATCTTTGTCGATTTGGAAGATGCCATGGTCTCGGCGATCCGCAAGCATTTTACTGAGCTGGACAGCGAAATTGTCGTGCATATTGACCGGGGCACAGGCACGGTCAGTGCCATTAAGGACAACAAGCAAATCGACATAAAGAAGCTCGGTCGAATCCCTGCTCAGACAGCCAAACAGGTGATGATACAAAAGATAAGAGCAGATGAGAGAGATAGTATCTTTGCCGAGTTTGTTCAGAGAAAAGGAAAAATCATAAGCGGTGCAGCGGTGCGCTATGAGAGCGGAACTTTGATTGTTAGCTTGGACCGATGGACCGAAGGATTTATGCCGAAATCTGAACAGATAATGGGTCAGACGCACCGGCCCGGAGAGAGAATTCGATGTTTAATTCTTGACGTGAAGGAAACTTCCAACCAGGTCAAGATTATTCTTTCGCGTACGCATCCCGATTTTATCCGCCGATTGTTCGAGTCCGAGGTGCCGGAGATTAACGAACAGATTATCGAAATAAGGGTGTTGGCCCGAGAGGCAGGTTACAGAACCAAAGTTGCTGTCGTATCGTTCGATGACAAGGTTGATCCAGTTGGAGCTTGCGTGGGCGTGCGGGGCAGTAGAATAAAGAACATAGTGGATGAGCTCGGCGGAGAAAAGATTGATATTGTCCGCTGGAATGAATCGTCACAAGTTCTTGTAGCCAACGCGTTGATGCCGGCAAAGGTCAGTGAAATTGCTTTGTGTTTCGAATTGGGACGATCTACGGTAGTAGTAGAAGAAGATCAGCTTAGTCTTGCTATCGGTAAGCATGGACAGAATGTTCGACTGGCGGCAAGACTGACCGGCTGGGATATCGATATATTAACACCGGACGAATATAATAAAGGAATTGAACGATTAACAGCCTGCGTTAAAAGCGTTGCAGGCGCCGACGATATAGTAGTCGATAAACTGATAGCACTTGGTGTGATATCAGTTTTGGATCTGGATGACGTGGGAGTCGAACCACTGATTGATGAGTTGAATATTGACCCGGAGACGGCTGAGAAATTCGTGGAAGAGGCGGGCAAAGAAGCAAAAAACCTGGCGGCTGAGTTGAGACAAAAACAGGCGGAAAAGGAGTTGGCTCAGCAGACAAATACAGTTGACAGCGAACAGCATAGCTAAAAATCGGAGGTTCCCTTTGGCTGCAACAAGAGTTTACATTTTGGCTAAAGAGCTTGGCATAAAGAGCACTGCTATTGTGAAAAAGTGCCAGGATGAGGGTCTGGATGTTAAGAACCATATGTCAGCGATATCAGCCGGTCTGGCAGCGACCATTCGAGAGTGGTTCAGCGAGGGTGAGAATATCACGACAGTCGAGGTTGCCAAAAAGGTAGATTTGAAAAAGGCTCGAATCAAGAAAAAGCGAAAGCGTACGACCAAGGCAGCAAAACAGCAGAAAGCCGTACAGGTCGAATCGAGCGTTGAGCCTATTGAGGCCCTCGCCAAGCCCTCTACTATCGCAGAAGCTGACCAAGGCAAGAAAGAAAAGCCTGTAACCGCGAAGGTAACCAAGCGTAAAAAAGAACCTGTAGAACAAAAGATTACTACAGAAACGTCGCAGCCGGCACAACAGCGGATTACCGAAGCCCGTCCTTTCGACAAGCTCAGGGCAGGCTCTGAGAAAGTTCGAGGCAAACCGGAAAAGCGAGAGCAGGAACCGATATTACCTGCCGGACCGATTATGGAAAAGCCCGAGCCGGCTCAGCTTAGTGGACCACAGGTTGTTCGAGTCGAGAAACCGGAGCCGTTACGGCGACCCAAGCCCCGGCCGAGAGCAAGATATGATATGCCTGTTACTGAGCCTTTGATGTATAGCGAGGGTAAACAGGAAGGCTTAACTTCATCGTCGGCCGTGGAAAAGAAATGGGCGACAAAACGCAAAAAAGACAGGACGCATGGCCGGCGGCGAAAGGAGCCTGAAACTGAAGATACACAGAAGTCTAAATTAAAAAGTAAGTGGCGACAGATAGATATAGAAGAAAGACGGGCAAGGCTTGATGCGGCTGGCGGTGAGGGTCTGCGGTCGAGACCGGTGCGAAAGATCGCTACCAAAGCAGAGCGGGGATCCAGTGTGTCTGTCAGGCCGAAAAGGGCAGTAATTAGCGGGCCGATTACTGTAAAGGATTTGTCTGCCGCTTTGGCTGTGAAATCGGCTGATATTATTAGTAAATTAATGCAGCAGGGTGTTATGGCCACCGCCAACCAGACTATAAGCAGTGATGTAGCGGAACTGGTGGCTTTAGATTTCGACACAGAGCTGATGGTTGAAAGGAAAAGTCCGCGGGAAGAGCAGATACGAGCTGAATTTAAAAAACTCCAGAGGAAGAGCTTAAAGAAAAGAGCGGTTGTCGCAGCGATGCTCGGACACGTCGATCATGGCAAAACCAGCCTGCTGGATAAAATCCGCTCAACTCATGTAACTGCTAATGAAGCAGGTGGTATCACGCAGCATATCGGCGCATCTCAAATTACTTGGGACAGTAAGACGGTGACGTTTCTTGATACACCGGGACACGAGGCTTTTACTGCTATGCGGGCCAGAGGTGCCAATATGACTGATGTGGTGGTGCTGACGATTGCTGCTGACGATGGAGTGATGCCCCAAACCGTAGAGGCAATAGCCCATAGCAAGGCAGCAGGTGTGCCGATAATCGTTGCTTTGAATAAAATAGATTTGCCGGGCTGTGATATAAATCGTGTTTACTCACAGTTGGCTGAGCATGATTTGACGCCCACCGAATGGGGAGGAAACACCGAAGTTGTTAAAACCAGTGCTGTTACTGGTGATGGTGTAGACGATTTACTTGAGTGCCTTGATTATGTAGCTGAATTGCTCGAGCTCAAAGCTGATGACACAATCCCCGCGGCTGGATGGATTGTTGAGGCGAAGATGTCACCGCAGGAAGGACCAGTGGCGACTTTGTTAATTAAGGAAGGCCTGCTAAACAAGTCAGATGTCGTGCTGGCTGGCTGTGCTTATGGTAGAGTAAAGATGATGAAGAACAGCCAGGGCAAAAGCATAAAAACGGCTACAAGCTCTATGCCGGTAGAAATAACGGGCCTGAGCGATGTCCCTCAGGCGGGCGATTGGTTTTATTGTCTGGATGATATTAACCAGGCCAAGGCCGCCGCTGAAGAAAACAAAATACGCTTGAGGGAGAACTCCTTGACCGAACGTGCTCAGATAACACTGGATAATTTGTTCAGCCAGATCGAGGCTGGCAGTATAAAGGAATTGAATCTTATCATCCGGGCTGATGTGCAGGGCTCAGTGGATGTGCTGAAGAAATATTTAGCCGAGCTTAGCACAGATGAAGTAAAGCTTAACATTCTGTATGCAGCAACGGGTGGGATTACGGAAGGTGATATTTTGCTTGCCGAGGCATCGAACGCCATCATCATCGGTTTTAACGTTGTGCCCGAGGAGAGAGCAGCCAAAATAGCGGAAGCAAAAGGCGTTGAGGTGAGGTTGTACAACGTAATCTACCGCATAACTGAGGACCTGCAAAAATCAATGGTCGGTCTGCTTGAGCCGGAAGAGCAGAAGAAAAGCCTTGGAAGGGCTGTTGCGAGAGCTATATTTAAGATTTCAAAAGTTGGTACAGTTGCCGGTTGCTATGTAACTAACGGTGTTGCAACCAAGAATGCCAAGATACGATTTATACGTGACAATATTGTACTCAAAGACAACCTTAGTATTGAGTCTCTTAAGCACTTCAAAGAAGATGTTCGCGAGGTCAAAGCCGGCCTGGAATGCGGCATAAAAATAGAAAGATTCAACGACATTAAAGTTGATGATGTCTTTGACTTCTACGAAATAGTTAAAGTGGCCAGAACCCTTTGAGCTGGTAATTGGTGATTGGTTACTGTGCTTTGTTGAAAAGAGTTCAGAATGTCATTTCGAGCGAGCCGAAGGCGAGTCGAGAAATCTGTTTTTGAGCAGATTTCTCCACTTCGCGTCCCTTGGGGACGCTTCGGTCGAAACGACGGTGAGGCTTTTCAACAAAGCATGGTTACTGGTAACTGGTAATTATATAACCAATTAACCAATTAATTATTTAACCAGCCCTTCGGCTTCGCTCAGGGCAGGATTATGGCGACACGAAGACAGGAAAAAGTAGCTCGCGTGGTACGAGAAGCGGTTAGTGATGCTATTGCCAATCACCTTAACGACCCCCGTATCGAGGGATTGGTCAGCGTTACAAAGGTTGAGATGGCGGCGGATTTGCGCCATGCTGATGTTTATATCAGCATTTTCGGCAAGGATGAAGCTGCTCAGAATAGAACGTTTACGACTATAGTGCGAGCAAAAAGCCGAATACAACTGCTGCTGGCCGGTAAGCTGTACAGTAAATTCTGCCCCGTTTTGTGCTTTCATAAGGATGAGAAATTCAAAAAGACCCTGGAAACGATGAAGCTGATAGAAAAAGCGGCCAGCGAGTTCTCCGGAGAGTCTCAGCTTGATTGAGCTCGTCGAAGTCTCATTGAAATCTTGCTGAAGTCGGTACGGGCGGGGACAGAAGAATTTGGCTGAGCCCAATGTGATTGGTGTTTAATTTAATCAGTTGCCATTTAACCCGATTTGACCATCTGACTCTTATGAAAAATAGCAAAGAATATGCTCGAAAAGTACAAAAGTTGTACCGCTCTTTGAAACGTAAGTATCCAAAGGTACAACAACCCACTTATGATGAGCCGGTGGATGCGATTGTTTATGCTACGCTTAGCGAGAACATGAGCGAGACAGCAGCCCAATCTGCGATTAAGAGATTCGCTGATTACTTTGTTAATCTAAATGACTTGCGTGTGTCGCAGGCTGAGGAAATCATAGAATTGCTGGGTGGTGATGTAGCTGTGAACAGGCAGATATCTGCCACGCTTACAAGGACTTTGATGGATGTATTCAATCAGTATCATACGGTCAGCCTAATGGCGTTGAGCAAAATTGGCAAACGTCCAGCCAAACAGGTTCTTGAGAAGCTGGATGACATCAGCAGCTTCGTTATCAATTATTGCATGCTTACGGCTCTGCAAGGACACGCCATACCTCTTACATTGAAGATGATAGAGTATCTAAAAACCAACGAGCTGGTTGCCCCTGACGCTTATGAGCAACAGATAGAAGGCTTTTTAACAAGGCAGATTTCAGCCAAAAATGGCTACGAGTTTTACGCTCTTTTGCGACACGAGAGTGAATCACCTGTGACAGCAAGAAAGAGCAAGAGAAAGACCAAGAAAAAAAGTGCCCGTAAAACAAGAGCTAAAAAAGGTTGAGCCTTATAAGGAAAAACAGTCCGCCGAGGCGGACAAAATTCTTAAACGTTGAAGTATGCTATGCTTTATAAGATATGAGATACGAGCCGATGTCAAAAGAGATACTAAAATTGGGTATTCCGGCGGGCAGTTTGTATAGGGCGACGATTGAGCTTTTCGACAAAGCTGGATTCCATATTCTTGATTCTGAACGTAGTTATTTGCCGCGTATCAACGATGAGCAGATCAAGCCGGTTTGCCTCAGGGCCCAGGAGATGGGCAAATATGTCGGTGGTGGTGTGCTCGATGCCGGCATTACGGGTTATGATTGGCTAACTGAGAGCGGCTGTGATGTGGTTGATGTTTGTGAGCTTGCCTACAGCAAAGCCACGAACAATCCTGCCAGATGGGTGTTGGCTGTACCCGATGAATCGAAAGTGACTAAGCCGGAAGATTTGGCTGGCGGCATAATCGCAACCGAGCTGGTCAATGTAACAAAGAAATATTTTGCAGATAAAAATATCGAGGTAACGGTTGAATTTAGCTGGGGTGCCACTGAAGTAAAGGCTCGGCTGGTCGATGCAATAGTGGAGCTTACCGAGACCGGCTCGTCGCTGCAGGCCAATAATCTACGCGTAATTGATACGGTTATAAGCTCTACGACAAGACTGGTTGCTAATAAAAAGGCATGGCAGGATAAATTCAAACGGCAAAAAATAGAGAACATCTCCATACTGCTCAATGCGGCAATCGAAGCTCGCAGCAAAGTCGGCTTGAAGATGAATGTCAAAAAGGGCGACTTAGACTCGGTACTCGGTGTACTTCCTTCTGAAAAAAGCCCGACCGTTTCCAGTTTGGCTGATTCGGATTATGTTGCTATAGAGGTGATTATCGACGAGCAGATCGAACGCTCAATCGTTCCTGCTTTGAAACGTGCCGGTGCCTCAGGCATAATCACTTATCCACTCAATAAAGTCATACACTAAGAGCATGTAACAATATGAATAATATGGTTTATTCTTTATCACTGCCGCTCAGAGCCTGCCCCTTCGGCAAGCTCAGGGCTGGCTCTGAGCGTAAGCCGAATGGGCGAGAGCCCAAAAAAGCATAAGTAACTGGATTGCCAACCTCGCTGGAATGACAGTCGGAGAGAATTTTCATTTTGTTAGAGCCTTGCTCTGTTGAAAAGGTGCTGGCTTATTTCGACCGAAGTCCCCAGGGGACGAAGTGGAGAAATCTTTTTAAAATAGATTTCTCGACTCGCCTTCCGGCTCGCTCGAAATGACATTTATGGCGATTTCAACAGAGCATTAGAGCCTTTAAGTGTCAACCTCTTGAAATAATTGAACTCGTTATATTTAAAGAAGAGTCGTACATGCTTTACTTTAGCGAGTATTATCAGATAGACGTTCGTGATGACATTACCAAAGAATTCACAAATTCAAGAGGCCAAGTGGATGATATGATGGCTGGGCTTCATGAAATTAGGGTGAGAATGGCGGAAAAGGAATTTAATTTAAAAGATTTAGAAGCAAAGTTGGAGAGAAATGAAGGCAAAACTTCGCCTAACACAGCATAGAAAACAGGAATTTTCGGAAAGGTAGTTTTTGATATTTGAATTTCTCTGCGGTCTCTGCGAACTCTGCGGTGAAAGAAAATAAACGCAATACGCAATACGCGATACGAGCTATTAGTCCGTGCCGGGTGGATTAAGATATTTGAACTCGAAGAAAAAGCCCTGGGGTCTGCTGATGCCATAATAAGCAGATAAGCCGAAATATCTGCGCACAACACCAAACTCAGGCAAAAGGCCGGAATCAAATAAGTCACCTGCTTGCGAAAAAACCAAATACGGGAAAGGCGATTGTGAGCTTATTGCGATACCTATGTCGATATCTGAATCTTTGGTTTTACTTTTTGCGCTTTTAGTACGTTCTTTTAGCATTTGCCAGAGGGCCTCGCCAAGGGTCGCATTATCCTGAAAGCCGACCAGCCCCACAACCGTAGGGACAGCCGATTTGGCGGTGGTAAACCACTTTGCCGACGCTATAGATACGTTACCGGTGCTGCTAAGTGTGTGGATAGCACGTTGTACAGTTGATTCGCTCCCGAATACTACATGAGTGTCGGTTACAGTAAAAGCCAGCTTAGGCATTTTCGGAGCATCTGGCGTGGTGGGAGCTTGCTCCGTTGGAAGTCCGCGCCCACGTAGTGACAGTTGCTCCTCGCGACTTGCTTCCAACGCGGCTTGCATAGGCGTTCTTTTACCCGACCTAAGAGCCGGCAGCAAAGCCGACAGGTCTGCTAAATATATCGTATGGCCCAAAAGCTCCCGTCTGGCCTGCGGATTGCGCGGGACTATCAGTCTGTCGTATAAAAGCGACAGAGTTTTTTCCAGAGCACTTCGGTTATCTATCGCTACTGCGACCAGCGTCTCCGTAGATGGTAAGGTGTTGGTGGTCTGCTTATCCATGCTCCGAGCGATTGCAATTTGTGAGCCTAAGTGAGCGATTATGTCGGATTTGAGCTGCAATCCCGGCTCGCCCTGCGGACTCGGCGGCAAAAGCGGTATATGAGCGATAGCAGCATACTGAGGTGAAAAGCTGAGCAGAATATTGTATAGCTCATCATAGGCCTTTTTGATATTTAAATTGATAGACGTCACCGAAAAGGCTGAGGCCGGGATAAACTGCGGAGTCCTAAAGGCGGTAGATTCCATATCGAACATCCTGGCAATGCCTTTTTTAGGGCCATTGATTTTCAAAAGCGCCTTGCCGATCGATGAGCCGCCGGGCCCTCTGGCAAAGCTCAGCGCTATGCCAAAAGACGTGACATTATCAAGACCCAGGTTGGCCAGCGTTGTCTTTACCTCGCCGGAGGTATCATCAGCAAGCTCTGCTTTGATGATTTGTTTTATGTTGATATAGAAATCGATGTCGTGAAACGGCCCAACATTTTTCATTGTGGCGGTATAGTCGGCATCATCAAATAAAGCGGTACTAACAGCACCTTGAATATGTGCGATAACGAACTTTAGAACATCCGGATTCACGGACGTTATGAGGCAGTCGTCGATAAAGCAATAGTTCAGCTTTGTCGAGGATTTTGGTATTATCGTTGTTATATTGACGCTGCGGTAATCCTCGGTTTTTCGATGTGCTCCATCCTCAATGGCTTTTTCGACAATTTTATCTACCACCTCTTTTACTTTCGTTAAGTTTTGTCCCCACTGGCTTATTAACAAAAAAGGTGTCTCGTTTGCATCTTGTGTCTCCGCCGGTCGCGGATTGCGAACCAAAGCGACAGCTACTCTGCCCTGCGGCAATACGTCTGCATCGACAATCGCTCTGGCAAAGTCGTTATCCAGCTTCCTTATCTTTTCCTTTTGTTTTGTTTTGAAGTCTTCGACAACTGCCGCCACCGCCGGGTCTTTGTACAGCTTGTAAAAATTGGTCTTTTCAAACTGCTGTTTTAGCTGGCTGAAATCGTCAATATCCATCAGCAAAATAGTATCGGCTGGGACCAGCTTAGCCGTCCTGGATAGAACTTTGGCTTCCGCTTTGCTGCAGAAAAATGTACATATAAAGGATACGAGAATGACGCTGAGGATTTTTTTGATGATTTGTCTCATTCAATTGCCTTTTGCTGTAAGCGTTCAAACAATTATCTCTTCCCAGATCGATTTTCTCCGTTAGGAGTCCCAAGTCCTAAGGACTCCTTACGGAGGACTTTCAGGAATGTCGAAGGGACAGGCTTGGCTTTATTGCGTCTTCGGTCGGGCTGAATGTATTTATAGCCTGTGTTTGGATTGTCTTTGTCATAGGCAAAGGCCTCGCGGTTTTCAATGAAGTGTTTTACATAATCAATCGGTATGGCAAAGCCGAGTCCTCCGAAGAATATATAACCCATATTTGTGACGCCGATGACCTCGCCCGCCAGGTTGAACAGAGGCCCGCCGGAGTTGCCGGGATTGATGTCGGCGTTGGTTTGAATATATATGAGCCCTTCAAAAGGTCTACTTTTTGTACTGATGACGCCGTTGGTGACCGTTCGCTCTAAGCCGAGCGGATTGCCGATGGCGAAAACCTCCTCACCTGCTTTGATACGCTCCATGTCGCCGAGGTAAGCGAATTTGGCCTTTGTGCCTGCAAGGTCTTCGACCTTCAGAAGCGCCAGGTCAACGAAGGGATTGATAGCTTCGATTTTGACCTTTTTGAACTTCTTTTTTTCAAAGCCATCTTTTGCCTTTTGGAACATGGTGACTTCAATCCTGGTTTCGTTTTCTATCACGTGATAATTGGTTATTAGATACCCGTTTTCGTTGATAAAGAATCCTGAGCCAATCCCTGCCGGACTTGAGACCATTACCACCGCTTGTGAAAATGCGTCCACACATTCTTCAATAGTTGTTTTTTTCAGTTTAGCGGTTTTATACAATTGGTCTGTTGTTTTAGCGGCCAAATCGTTTAGCTCTGCCACAGGTACGTCATTGACATCTGCTTTCTCGACCTCGACGGTTTCGCCATACTCGTATTTGAGAATTTTGTCCTTCGGGATGCTCAGGATGGTCACGCCTATATCTATGTATAGCGCAGAGTCTTTTTCTACGAGGATGTCGCCGGTTATTGTTTGGCCTTCTTTTAGGATAATTTTATCAGCCACGTTAGAAATCCCGGCCCGCTCGGAATTAGGAGGCACAGTGTTCTTGGGGTTTCTAATGGGGTCGGCTGAGCACACGCCGCCGGCAAAGCAGGCAATCAGAAAGAACAAAAGATAAGTATTACGAAATTTCATACGTTACTCCCGAACATGTAATCCATTTAATCATTTTAAGCGTTTTTTATTACTGACGCAAATAGAAAATAGGCCTAACCCGTGTCCAAGTTTAGACGTCGCAGTTCTGGCGACGGCTGGTAGGGTGGGCTCCGCCCACCATTACTTCGATGGTGTGCCGTGCACACCCTACAATTACCAATTCCTCACCCCACAAAATGCTACTTATAGTCTCGTTTACTATAAGTAGCACCTGATCCATAATTTCCTACATGAGCACGAATAGCATACTAAAAACATTTGCGCAGAACGTAAGAACTTTTCGCCTCCAGAAAGGCTGGTCACAAGAAGATCTGGCTCGCCGAGCTGACCTGCACAGGACCTACATCGGAGCTATCGAAAGACAAGAACGAAACGTCAGTTTGCTAAATGTGGAGCGCATCGCAAAAGCCTTCAAGGTTGATGCAAAGGACTTACTGTGATCGTCGCAACAGAAAAATCAATGGCAAAGCCCTTCCTCAAGTGGGCAGGAGGGAAACGCCAAATTCTTAGACATTTACTTGAGGCGCTGCCTCCAGATGTTCATAAGCGCACGTATCGTGAACCTTTTTTGGGCGCTGGTTCTATGTTCTTCGCTCTGAATCCCGCTCGTGCGTTTCTAAGCGACGCGAATGGGGACCTAATACTCTGTTACGAGGAAGTCCGAGACAATCCAGACCTTGTTTCTGAATATCTTCTGATCCACAAACGCAATGATTGTGAAGCCTACTACTACCGGGTCCGAGAGGAGTATAATAGGATAGCCGAATGGTCCGCTGCTCAGTCCGCGCGTTTCATATACCTTAACAAGACTTGCTATAACGGAATATTCAGGGTGAACAGCAAAGGTCTGTTTAACGTTCCCTATGGGAGGCATGAGAAGATTTCGCTGCCAAGTCGAGAGCATTTGAGGCAAGTAAGCCGGACGCTTAGGAGCAAAAAGATTTTTACAGGGTTTTTTGAAAAGACGTTAGAAGATGCACAGAAGGGCGACTTTATTTACTTGGATCCGCCGTACCCGCCGCTGAACGGAACATCCTGCTTCAATCACTATATTCCGGCGAGGTTTACCGAGACAGACCAAGAGAATTTGGCAGAAACTTTCAAACTATTAGACAGAAAAGGGTGCCTTCTGATGATGACTAACGGAAGCAGCGAGAGAATTCAGGAACTCTATGACGCCTTTAACGTGCACGAGCTATCTGTTAGGCGATTCATCACGTGTAAACAGATGAGGAATATAGTCCAGGAACTTGTAATAACAAATTACGAGGTGTGAGAAGTCAAAATGGATAAGGCGGAAGCTAAGGCTCAAGTTGACGCATTGACTGGCCCTATGGAGAGTGCAGTAGGAAACCTACTGCTAAATTTGGATCTTTGTTTGATTGCATGCGGTGACAATTCTGAAATTCGAAAGAATAGGAGGGTTATAGGGCAGATTGACTTCATTTTTAAAGATAGACAACTCCAAAAGATCTTTCTGATAGAAGTGTCTACCGATACGTCAGGAATATCAGAAAAAATGGACCATTTTTTCTCACGTTGGTCCGATGAGGGAAACATCGAGTTAGTTAGACAACAGTTCAGCTTGCGCCGCACTTACAAAATGATACGAGTCTTTTTCCAGCTTGCTGGAAGCCAAGAAGTTCCCGCTTCTATCGGGCATTCTCTAACTCGCGAGAACCACGTTTTATTCAGGTATGACTTCGATTACTTTACCGACGCGTTCGAGAAAGTAGGTGCGTGGGCCAAAAACGATTTCTTCAGCTACCTAGACGTCAAACCGAGAGGCTTAACGAGCGTAGACAAACCTGCCATTCAGTTCTATCTCGGTGAGGATATTAGAGCCTATGTGTACGTAGACAGCGCGAAGACGCTACTCCAATGCTGTTACATTTTTCGGAGAAAGAAAGATGATAAGGGGTATCAAAGGATGCTGGAAAAGGGCCGAATTGGTTCAATCGCAAGAAAGATAGAAAAAAGCTCGATTTTCGCGTTTCCGAATTCTCTTCTGATTAGCTGCCCAGATACACCCCAACTTTGCAGTAACCCAGCAGGAAAAAGCGATTGCCCACACTCAGTTATTATAAGAGTCCCAAATTATTATTCGGCTTGCCGTGTTATCGACGGTCAGCACCGGCTGTTGGCCTTCGCTGACTTGGACGAACGATATCAAGAGGAGAATTTTATACCAGTTGTTGCCCTCGAAGATATTGAGAAACATAGGGAGATGAAAACTTTTATCGAGATTAACTCTGGACAGAAGAAAATTGACAGAAATCTTATTCTCGTGCTTGAAGCTGATTTCGATTGGGAAATAGGTGCAACCCCTACAGAGTTTTTTGAGAAACAAGCCGTATTGGTGGTAAAGCGCCTTAATGATAGCAACGGGTCTCCGTTGAGAAACAAGATTTTCATACCCGAAGCGTTAGCGAAGAAAAAGGGCAAAATAACCTTGAATACACTCGTTACTGCAATCTTAGGGAATAACTTCATTGGCAAGAAGTATCACCTGTTTCAAGAAGATCATAATGACATAAACACACCGTATATAAAAATCAGAGATATTTTTGTTCGGGGAAAACAAAAATTCCCGAAGTATTGCAGAGATACCGGTTCCTTTTTTCTTACCAATAAAGGTTTAAGAATTATGTTTCGATTGGTTCAGATCTTCGAACGGAATCATCAGAAAGGAAATATTCAATTTATTCTTGGGAAATTCTTCGATGATATTGCGAGGATTTTAGATGACTCGGTCGTCAATCAACTGGAAGACTTTTATGGTGAGGGGGGTGCCAACAGAGCTGTTGAAGAAATTTTCAAACTCCTTAAGAAGCGGAATCATCAAAAATATCGTGAGCTTTCCACCGACTTGAGGAAGCTCCGACAATGATATTTGTTAGAAGATAATACACAAACATTTGTGGATTCGGCAGGCTCACCACAGGTTTGTCTTTCGCAAGCCCAAGGAGGGAGAAGACCTTTCGCACATCAAATACAGCAAATTTCTTTGACGACATACGCGATACGCAATACGATAACGGGCGTTATGAATGAGTCAGCAATCAAAAAGCCGCCTGCCGGCTTGGCAGTTTTTGCTCTGGTTGGGCCGTCGTTTGTCTGGGCAGCCGAGTATATCGGCTCCGGCGAGGTCATTGTAGCTACACGAACCGGCGCTATCCTGGGAACAACAGTCCTTTGGGCCATTGTATCGGGAGTATTTCTGAAGTTCTGGATAGGTATGAGCGGCGCCCGTTACACGGTCTGCACCGGCGAAGGTATGATTGATATGTTCGACCGGATGCCGGGCCCGTCCCACTGGGCGGTATGGATCGTGCTGGTTGCCCAATTCGCTACCGCAGCCATATCTATAGGTGCTCTTGCTACCGCCGCCGGCGTATTCGTCAACAGTCTGCTGCCGGCTGGTTTCATTGTGGGAGTAAGCTCGGCTGTAAGCAGTTTTATAAGTCACTTACCTTTGGAAAAGCTTCATGTCACAGCCGAGCAGATATATAGGGCCTTTCCATCTTTGTGCGGCTGGCTCGTGACGTTTCTTGCCGTCGGCATAGTCTGGTCGGGCATATTCAATGTCCTAAAAATAGTAATGAGCATTCTCGTGCTGATTATTGTCTTGGGGGTTTTATATGTTGCTGCCTTCGTCTTTCCCGGCTTTAGCGAATTTTTGAAAAGCCTCTGTCCCAGCGTTCCGCATGTTCCCGAATGGGCCGTTGAGCTTGAAGGTGTAAGCAGTAATCCGTGGAAGGAGATATTGCCGCTTTTAGGCTGGGCCGCGGGCGGCTTTGCCAGCCAGGTATGGTACACCTACTGGGTGCTCGGCGCCGGCTATGGCGCCGCAGCCGGCAGGGGCTATGGTAAAGCTGCCGACGTGTCGATGCTTAAAAATATGAGCCGCGATGCGGCGGAAAAAATAAAAGGATGGTGTCGGGTCCTTTATGTCGATTCAACTTTAGCGATGGTAATGGGAATCGTAGTTACCAGCGCTTTTTTAATTGCCGGTGCAGGCATCTTACGGCCCGCCCAGATAGCTCCACAAGGGCCGCAGGTCGCCATCGAGCTGTCGAACCTTTTCTCATCGAGATGGGGTCACGTCGGCGGATTTCTGTTTTTGCTTTCCGGGACGGCGGCGCTGATTTCCACACAGATTGGTCAATTGGCCGGCTGGCCCAGGCTGTTAGCCGATTCCGTTAGAATTTGTATTCCCGCCTTTAATAAAAAGTTTGCCTGGAAAACGCAGTTCAGGCTCTTTTTGCTATTTTTTGTTTGTACGAATATGATTATGGTTTTTTGCTTCAAGGAAAAGCCGGTATTGCTTGTACAGATCGCTGCGATACTTGACGGCTTACTTCTTACCCCTTTTCAGGCGCTTTGGGTGGCTGTAGGGCTATTTGTAGTGATGCCTAAAATGCTCTCTAAAGAAGCTGCTGAGGTGCTCAAGCCGAGCCGGCTTTTTGCCGTGGGGCTGATTATTGCTTTTTTAGTCTTTGGCTATTTCTGCGTGTTTCAAATACCATCAGCTTTGTTCGGTGGTTGACCCCGTTAGAAATCTTGATTCTATAGGAAGGCATTTGTCCGAACGAACTGGTCTTCTAACGGGGTTGACCCCGTTAGAAATCTTAATTCTATAGGAAGGCATTTGTCCAAACGAACTGGTCTTCTAATGGCCTTGAGGTGCTGAGTTGAAGGCTTTAATTTATACGAAACCTTATTGTCTTGAATATTCGGATTTTCCTGAACCTATGGTGGGGGACGAAGATGTGCTCGTTCGAGTCAAAGCCTGCGGTATTTGCGGCTCGGATGTTCAGGGCTTTACAGGCAAAACCGGCAGACGAATTCCTCCGCTGATTATGGGGCACGAGGCGGCTGGCATTGTTGATGGTCTAGGTAAAAATGTAAAAGGTTTTGAAAAGGGCGGTAGAGTTTGCTTCGATTCGACCGTGTATTGCAATAAGTGCGAGCCGTGCCGGCAGGGCTTTTATAACCGCTGTGAAAATCGCCAGGTGCTGGGTGTTTCTGTGCCGAGCTTCAGAAGGCACGGCGCGCTTGCCGAATATGTCGCGGTGCCGTGGTGGATTGTCTCAAAGATTCCGGACGATTTGTCTTTCATCCATGCAGCTCTTTTGGAGCCGGTTTCAATAGCTATGCACGCTGCCAATCGGGCATCAATATCGACTTGTGGTGAGCCTGTCGAATCCAGCGGCGACAACATTGTGGTTATTGGGGCTGGAACAATTGGTCTTCTCGTTTTGCAGGCTGCCAAGGTGAAAGGTGCTGCAAAGGTTATTGTATCCGACATTAATGAATTTCGGCTTGGCGTGGCAGGTAATTTAGGAGCTGATACGGTTGTTAATCCTGCCAAAGCTCAACTGAAGAAAGTTGTCTTCGAGCACACAGAGAACAGAGGTGCGGATGTTACGTTCGAGGTTGTAGGGTATGCGGAGACCTTTAGCGATGCCGTTTCAGTGACAAAGACGGGGGGACGTATTGTTGCGGTTGGTAATCTGCAAAAAACGGCTGAGTTTGACTTGCAAGAGCTGGTGGCCAGAGAGCTTACTTTCACAGGTTCATACGCCAGCGCAGGTGAATACCGCGATTGTATCGACTTAGTGGCATCGGGCAAAATTGATGTGCAGCCGTTGGTTAGTGATGTTTTGCCGTTAAGTGAAGGGCCGAGTGCTTTTGAACGGCTGCTGAAATCCGAGGAGAATCTATTAAAAATTGTTTTAGAGCCGTAAAATTTCAAGGAGTGGAGATGCAGGATTTATTCAATCTTTCCGGCAAAGTAGCAGTTGTAACAGGGACAAGCCGAGGTCTGGGTCAGTATTTTGCCAGGGCACTCGCTAAAGCTGGCGCCGACCTTGTGATTACCAGCAGAGAATTATCCAGGCTGACCAAGTTCAAAAAAGAGATAGAGTCATTAGGCAGAAAAGCCTTGCCAATTCAGATGGATGTACTTTCACAAAGTGACATCAAAAATATGGTTCGCAAGGTTGTAGAGGAATACGGCAAAATTGATATTTTAGTTAATAATGCCGGCTTAAACATCCGTAATCCAAGTACGGAATTGGCCTGGTCTGATTGGGATACTGTGTTGGATACCAATCTAAAGGGCAGCTTCTTCTGCGCTCAGGTGGTTGCGAAAGAGATGATAAAACGCGAGTACGGCAGAATAATAAATATCGGCTCATGCACGTGTGTTTTTGGAATGGAAGGAATCGCACCTTATGCAGCCAGCCGTGGTGGCATCTTAGCCGTGACAAGGAGCCTGGCTGCAGAGTGGGGCAGGTACGGAATCACAGTGAACGTGCTTGCACCCGGCTGGTTCAAAACGGTACAAAATGCCGTGCTGTATGAGAACACCGAATGGGTGGATTATATCACCAGCCGAATTCCTCTGAATCGCCCTGGTCAGCCGCATGACCTTGATGGTGCGGTTGTATTTTTGGCTTCGGATGCTTCGGAATATATTACGGGCCAAATAATTTTAGTTGATGGCGGATTTACCACCGGCGCAACAAAAGCAATCGTTTAAGAAAAGAATTAATAACTCTGTAATTGATCACATAAGTTCACCGAAAAGAGTCAGTGGGCTGGTTTTTATTATTTTTACTCTTACAAACTCACCTGCCAGAGATGCGGGTCCGTTAAAGACGACTATATAATCCCTGGCGGTTCGGCCAACCAATTGCGGCCTACCTTCACCTACAGCGGAATTTAGATGCGGCTTTTTGCTTGGGCCTTCGACCAGGATTTTTACTTCTTTGCCCAGAAAGTCTCGGCTCAGTTGGCCGCTTATTGTTTCCTGCACGGCAAGCAGCTCTGTATTTCGCCTTTTCTTAACTTCAATAGGGACATCGTCCTTTAGACCTTTGTCGGCTGTTGTGCCCGGCCGAGGCGAATATTTGAAAATGAAACAATTTTTATATCTCGCCTTGTGAACTAAATCAACCGTTGCCTGAAAGTCTTCTTCAATTTCTCCAGGAAATCCAACTATAAAATCGCCTGCGATTGCAATGTCCGCAACAGCAGCCCTGGCCTTATCTAAAAGCTCCAGATATTGTTTAGCGGTATAGTGGCGATTCATTGCATGCAAGATTTTGTCCGAGCCGCTCTGTGCGGGTATGTGCAGATAATTACAAACCTTCGGCGAATCAGCCATAACCTGCAAAATCTCATCAAAGAATTCCTCTGACGGATAATTGGTAACAAACCTGAGCCATTCGATGCCGTTGATGTCACTTGCCGTCTCGAGCAGGTCAGCTAAGCAATGGATTTTTTCACCTGCTGTGTATTTATATGCGTTTACCCGCTGGCCAAGCAGCGTGACTTGTTTTACTCCGGCTTCAGCCAATTTTTTTATTTGCTCGATGATTTTCGCTGGCGGCCTGGAGACTTCAGGGCCGCGTACATAAGGGACTACGCAATACGAGCAGAAGTTATTACAGCCTCGCATCACGCGAACGAAGGCCTGCCCTGGTATCCGTTTGTCCTCGATGCCGTAGGCAGATTCAAATTTTTCAAGGGCATCTGTTTGATAGTCATTAGTTTTTTGTCGGATTTTTTCCGTTACTGCTAAATTCTTTTGTTTTTCATTTATGGCTTTTTTCACAAGCTCAGTTATTTGAGGAATTTGAGCCGGCCCACAAACAATATCGACAGCCTCATGGTCGAGCAGATTCGCGCCAAGGCGTTGGGCCATGCAGCCGATCACGGCGACTATTAAATTAGGCCGAGTTTCCTTGATATGTTTTAGATGGCCGAGATGCGAAAAAACCCGCTGCTCTGCATGCTCGCGAACCGAGCAGGTATTAATTAAAACCACATCAGATTCCTTGACACTATCGGTTAAGCTGAACCCAGCTTCTCTAAGCGCAGAACTTACCAGCGCCGTGTCCAGCTTATTCATCTGACACCCATAGGTTTGGAGGAATACATTCATAGTATTCCTCCAAACCTAAACATGGGTGCTCCCACGTTTAGATTTGTCCCCCCAGCTTTCTTGTGAAAGCGAGAAGGGGGACAAATCTGTGGGAGCATCCGAAACTTTTTAATTGTGGTTATCGTTTTCATTGTAGTTTCTGATTAATTTCTCCTTTTGCTCGCGAGTCATTTTCTTAATATTTCTCTCGCGGTGTAAGGCATTTTTATAGTATCGATATTCCTTAGTATAAACTAATTTAACAGGCAGCTTTCCTCTTAAATATTTAGCACCATGACCTTTATTATGCAGCTTAATCCTATCTTCTATATTATTCGTGCTACCTGTGTAGTATGTCCCATCCCTACATTGAACTATATAGACCCAGTATTTACTTTTACGAGTTAGCTTTCTCGGCATATTTTTATTGACTATTTTTTTAACCGATGTTTTGTTTGTTGTTAGTAGAAAATTCTTGATTCCATTTCTTTATGTGTTTCTGGGTGTCCTATAGACTTGGTTTTATAAATAATATCATCAATGTAAAAAAGTTGGCATTGTATGCATTTTGCCACCTTATTATTAAATATAAGAAGATTATAACCATCTTTTCTTACGGAACTTTTATACTTTACACCATCAAAACCCATTTCCTTAAATAATTCTGCTATATACTGTGTTGGTACATACTGTAGATTATCTTCATAATAAGACACAGGATTTGAGAATGCATCGCTAATACTTTCCCAGATATGGTTTATATCCTGTATCTCTGCATCTTTATATTTTAATTTATCATGTACAATTACCGATGTTGTAGTATCAAGTACAATTTGATTCCGAACAATCTTAAATTTCCCTACAGAGACCGGCTCGTTAAACCTCGGTCGAATCTCTGATAGAGCGGTTTGATAATCGCTTGACAAATAAAGGTATGTAATTCCTTTGGGATTCAAACGGCCTTCTTTAGATTTGTTTGTAGGAGGAGCACCCATTTTGGAACATGGTAAAGGATGTGGGTACAAACAAGAATATTTATCATGCCAGACTGGCCTAGGAAACCAATATTCACCAAACCGTGCTCTCCAAAAAACTCTATGTTTTCTTACTGAGATTTTTCGATTCTTAGAGGTATCTAATATTTTCTGAATAAATGTTTCTAAATCCTGGCTTAGTCTATATCTATTCTTTTTCTTTATATAATTCACAAATTTTATCCAGTCAGGATGTGGAATAAACAATTCTTTTTCTGTAACCACAATACTTTCCCTTATATTATTCAATATCGCTTATAAAAATTAATGTTAACTGATGGACAGTTTTTATTAGTATACCAAACGCAGAACAGGAATCAAACTTCCAGAGATATATGATTGGTTAAGTCCTTACTGTATTTTATGACCGACTTTGTTATAGCGAACGATTCAATTTTCGCTGGAGGTCTTTGAGGTGGTTTGTTTCATCAAAGCCAAGCAATATGATTGGGAAGGCGGTTTTGTTGTGCATTAACGGCTCATCCATATCCACCCATTTTCGGCAGTATTCGCCGTCCGGCGTTCCTGGAATCGGAGAAAAGTCGGCTAACATCCCGCGAATATCAAGGCTGTTGACGAAATACATTGTGGCTTCGAGCTGCTGAATATCAATATGAGGATGGCCGAGGATTTGATAGGCTGTGATGTTTGAAGGTTTTGCCCCTGCGGAAATAAGGTGCTCAACGGCCTGCGCAAGCTCATCACAAGAGACTTTTGAGCCTGTATCCTGCTGCCATTGCGGTGAGGCGCTTTCAAACCCAAGGTAGAAGGTCTTAAAGCCGGCCTGTATCATCAGCTTAGCGAGTTCTTTGTTGACGAACCGCGCGCCCAGGCCGTTCGGCGTATGAAAGTTTATCTTTATCTTACGCTTTATGACTTCGTTTAGAAAAGGCGCTAAGACCTTATCAGCCTCACATAGCAAAGCATCGTCGTAGAAAGCAATATTCTGCACGCCTTTTTTTACTAATAGCTCCAGCTCCGCCAAAGAGCGCTGCAATGGCCGAGCCTTGAATTTGCCATAAACCTTTGGAACCGAGCAGTAAGTGCAGCTAAAGGGACAACCTTCACTAAGTTTCAGAACGCCGACATTTAGTTTTTCGTAAGCCTGCCATAGTGCAGGTTGACCCAAGTCCGGCTCGATTTCCAAATATTTCCAAAGCGGCTCAAGATTTGTGCCAGGCACCAACAAATCTGCACCCAGTTTTTCAGCGTGACTTTTGCAGAGTGTCACGTAGTTTCCACCTAATATAATTTTAGTTGTCGGCCAGGCCCGGCGAATATCTTCTATGACTTCCTTAACGCCCAGGTACCAGTAGGTCATTGTCGTTTGGATAAGAGCGAAATCGAATGGTTTTGTTCTTTCCAGAAAACTCTTAAACATATCGCGGGGCAGACCAAACCGCCGAAAATATCGTGGGATTGCCTCCAGGCAGATAGGGTTTGGGATTATTTTGCCGTAAAACCGTCCGCGACCCCACCGGTCGGATTCAAGGTTTTTCTGCGTTGCAATGACCGGATGAAGACGGTCAAGATAATCGAAGAGAGCAAAGTCAGCTTTGCCGCGTAAATATCCTGCGATGCTCAGCAAGCCATAAGGCTTAAGCCAAAAATCGTACGCGGCAAAGTCGTATATTGGCGGATTCACGAGCAGGATTTTCGCTGTCATAATTATATGCTTCGGTAAGAGCTGTTTTTCTTAAAGATAAAACAAATCGTTGCCGCTTGTCAATTACAAGTTAAATCTCATACTTTTTGTGAGTAGCTAAGCAACTGAAGGTCGCGCTACAATTAGGAAATAAGTAATTTCGTTAAGGATGGCAGATTTATCCATCCCGTTTTGACGGACGAGGCTGTTAAAGAAGCCTTGCTAAATAGTCGATAAACAATAATATGGGCGCAGAATTAGACACATATAGTCGTTTAGAAAGTTCAATGCAGGAGCAAAAACAACATCTTGCAAAAGAGGCGGCTCGCATGAAGAAATGTCCCTTTTGTGCCGAGCAGATTCAGGCAGAGGCCATCAAGTGTCGATACTGCGGCGAGTTTCTTGACGGATTAAGCCGTGCCGGCTCGAAGCATCGGCCGAAAAAATGGTACTTTACTACGCCAAGCGTGGTTATTGCATTGCTGTGTCTTGGCCCTTTGGCTCTTCCTCTTGTGTGGTTGAATCCTCGCTACAAACCCGCGATTAAAGCGATCATCACTGTGGTCGTTGTAGTCGTCACGGTTCTTTGCATATACCTAATGGCCGCCGCCTATCAGCAGATGTTCGATCAGCTCCAGGAACTGGGGATGTAGGACAGATTAGCAGGACGGGGTTGCTCAATCATTTTTTTGAAAAGATTTTACCCGGTGTCACGGCATTCATGATTAGCCCACGGACCTGTGCCGTGGGCTTTCTATTATTCAAAATATTCAACCCCGGAATTCATTGCGGGGTTCCGTTACTCTGGCGACGGTTAGTTCAACCATCCCCAAGGTCATTTAATTGCGCCCGCCATTCTATAGTTAGTTATTGCTGGGCGCACTTAAAGTTTATGACTGTTATAAGTCATTTTTCTGCATTCAAACATATATCATATACGTAAAGCGCGTACGCGCTTTACGTATAAGCTTTTTCTTTCGGTTGGTTGTTAAGGCAGAACAAAAGAGTGAGTGACGAATGAGGCTGAAGGATTCAAAATCGCATTTAGTGTTTAAGCTTACCTTATGACGACCCGGCGAGAAAATAGTGGTTTAAATTTGACAAGAAGGTGGTTGCTTTAGTATATTCGGAATAGAAAAAGTCTATCATGATTCTTGCATTTCAATTAAAGACTTATATTGGGGTATTGAAAGAAGGAGGTGAAGTAAAGTCATGAAAAAATATCATAGACGGGTACGAAGTCTCGTCAAAATGAAAATTTTTTGGATTGGTTTATTTATAGTTGTTTGCTGGTCTTGCAAACCGGCCTTTGCCAAGTATATTGAAGCCTGGGGGCGGAATAACTACAGACAGTGTGAGGTTCCTGATGGTAACGACTTCGTCGCCATAACGAGTGGCCATTACCAGAGTCTTGCACTTAAATCCGATGGCTCGCTCGTAGCGTGGCACTACAACGATTATAAGCAATGCAATGTACCGGCCGGTAGCGACTTCATTAAGATTGCATCTGGCAGTATGTTCAGTTTTGCTCTTAAGTCCGATGGTTCGCTTGTATCGTGGGGTCGAGGCAGCTACGGTGAGCTGGATGTGCCTGCGGGCAATGATTTTGTTGATATTGCAGCCGGTTCGTATCATGGTCTTGCTCTTAAATCAGATGGTTCGCTTTCAGCATGGGGGCGGAATAACTACGGCCAGTGCGATGTGCCTGCAGGTAACGATTTTATTGCCATTGCGGGTGGTATGCACCATAGTCTTGCTCTCAAGTCGGATGGTTCGATAGTGGCATGGGGTAATAATACCTACCATCAGTCGGATGTGCCATCAGAGACCGGCTTTATTGACATCGGGGCCGGTGTTTGGCACAGCATTGCCCTTAGGTCCGATGGTTCGCTTGTAGCGTGGGGCCAAAACACCAAAGGCCAATGCAACGTGCCCGATGGTAATGACTTTACTGTCATTGCAGCAGGCCAGAACCACAATCTTGCTATTAGGTTTGATGGTACGCTTGCAGCATGGGGTGACAACAGCGACGGCCAGTGCAATGTGCCTGCAGGTGATGGCTATGTTGCTATTGCGGCTGGTGAGTGGCACAATGTTGCGCTGCGAACTAAAACTTGTACGGCCCCGATTACGGGAGATGTGAACGGCGATTGCAAAGTTGATTTTGTGGATATCGCTTTGATGGCCCAGAACTGGCTTAAATGCAACATGGTACCACAAGAACTTTGTTGGAAGTAAAGTTGTAGTTTTATTTTCGTTCTATAATTTCACTTTCTTGACTATTTGAAAACTCAAACATTTGGTGAGTAAAGTCGAACCATCTCAAATTCTATCTTTCCCACCTGCCTTCGAATATTGGTCTACCTTCTATGTGGCTTTTTGTAGTTGGCTGATTAGTGTCAAACTGAAGATTTATATTACCACTGGTGTCCTCAGATTTCGTCCCAAACATAAATAGGTTAACATCCCCCATTATCCCTATTATCCCAAAAAGTAAATCAAAAATAGGTTAACGTTTTCGGTTTATTCCCGTGTATTCAAAATAAACAGTGGTAGAACTAGAACGGCCTGAATTCTGTACACGAGAGTCTGAGTCCGAGTCTTCGTGTGATGGTTCATCAGAACCTGAATCACTATCATCGTAAGGCGGAGTACGAGAGTCTGAGTCCGAGTCTTCGTGTGATGGTTCATCGGAACATGAATCACTATCGTCGCAAGACGGAGTAAAAAAGTCTGGGTCGCATAGATCTGTATCACGATTAATTGTGCTAACATTATTATTCGAAACATGAAACCATTGCCGGAAATACTGTTCAGCAATAATTGAGTACTTGCTATGCGTAAACATGCAAACCGCTATCGCATTTGTATATGGTCTGGGATGAATCGTCCACGACCCATCTATTTCAATGCCTGCTATCCTCATTAGGTAAGTCATTATCACCCGACCTATGTGCCCGTTTCCGTTGACATACGGATGTATTAAGTAGAACCGTGTTAAGACTTCAACAGCAATACTGTAGTAGTGTTGTTTTTCTATTTCATTTCTATTCGCATATAGATAATCAATACTATGCTTAAGGTTGTCAATTTCAGTTGTAACGTTCTTTGGTTTAGTAAAACGATGTTTCACAAACAAGCCAGGAAAAAGTTCAATTTGACGTGAGCCAATTCTATCAACAAGATCAGGATAATCATCTCCTCGATAATGCCCTGCAAAGTGTTTCTGGTCATCATCAACAAGTTGCTCGAAAATGGTTTTATGAATGCTTCGGGTATCCTTAATATGTTTGATAGATTCTCCAGATGGAGATTTGAGAATTGACCGCAGAACACGATTGCACTGTTGAACTATAATATCGTCCGCATTGGGATGGTCTTGGTATCGCCATCTTTTAGCCATAGTCTTCTCCATGAAATATTACATTTCGTTAGCAATTTAGTCTACCAGAAATAAGATGTCAACAGCCCCACTGCCCCTATTAAACCCTATTTGTGTGTAACTAGATGCTATAACCAGATTTAACGGTGGCACTTACGCCGCAAGTCTTGCAGATAGCGAGTGTTAGTTTTGGCTCTTGGCTACCGCCGCCACTCCACTCTGTCTGGAACATTGAAAAGTATGCTCCTTCCTGCCAAGACGAGCCGCCCCACCCGGAGCCTTTGTCCAGAACTGATGAAGTCTCGCTAGTACCGCATTGAGGACACGTTAGCTTATATGTAGTTTTGTCAATTACGCCCATTGCGGAGTTCCTTATATGTTAACGTTGAATTAAAGGTGTCCGATACATTTTCCCACGTCCTTTCCTTCTTTTGCATAACGATGATTATACAGTTTTATACGCCTTTTACCCACCTTTGGCGGGCTTGTGTACTGTATAAAATGCTATTGAGCTTGCTAACCGGCGGCCCGTCAGAGCCGTCTCTCACAACTACTGGTTCGTTATTCATTATTGGTAGGCCTAAAGTGCCACCCTACAATTCTTCCTGATCTTATCAAGGATGAGAATGCCCGCCGCTGCTGGTTCTTTCGACTTCGCTCAAGACATGGATATTATGATTGGGAGTATTGGAAAAGGTAAGAAAAAAACGCGACAAGGTCGCGCAAATACTAAACACAAAGCACTAAACTCTAAACAAATTCAAATTTTCAAAATTCGAATTTTCCAAACAAAAATTGCACATGAGCAAATTTTATACGTTTTGGATTTGGTAATTCGTATTTGTTTAGGATTTGGATATTGGATATTCGTGCTTTTTAAGATTCAGGTTTATTCGCCGATTATCTGGCAAATAACGGTTCTTGTTCTTGGTCTGGTGTCGAAATCCACTAAGATTATTTGCTGCCAGGTTCCCAGTGTCAGTTGGCCGTCCACAATAGGCACGGCTAATGAAGGTCCCAAAACGGAAGCTCTTACATGAGAATGGCCGTTATCGTCGTGCCAGGTCTGTTCGTGCTCGTATCGGCTTTTTCGCGGTGCAATTCTCTCAAAAGCCGCTTTTATGTCGTGATTGACCAGGCCCGGCTCATATTCGGTCGTAGTTATGCCGGCTGTTGAGCCGACATTAAACAGCGTAACGGTTCCATTAGTTATTCGGGACGTTGCTATAGCTTTTCTAACTTGGTCGGTTATATCTACAACGTCGCAGTTTCCGCGGGTTTGAATTTTGAGATTCTCTGTCTTGACCATGGCTGACAGGATAAAGGATTGGATGATTTCTTGCAAGTCCAAGCAAATCCGCCATGTTTGAATTTGTGTCCGCTGATAGAGCAATAATCGGTAAAAGACAAAAAATTTTTATTTTTCTTAATATATCGTATTGACGATATTATTATTTGGGTTAAAATGTAAATAGGAGTGGTCAGGCAGAGAGTGTATATCTGTGCTTGGACATTGGTTTCTAATAATAGCAATACAAGCTCTTTGACAAGTTAACAGTTAAGCCAAATAAGCAGCGAAAGTGCGACTTTTGTGATAAGATACGCCTTATCACAAGAGTTTAAATTTATCCCCGCGAAAGCGGGGAACTAATTTTGAGTCGGCACTTTCGGTGTGTATGCCAAAGTGTTGAGCCTTTAATCGAATGCCAAACGGACCCGAAGATAGGCTGGCGGTGGTAGGTAATGCGGTTTGTCATGGTGGGCGGCCCGGTTCGGGCCGAAGGGCAAGCCAATTGCGTTGCCGCGGCAGGAAGCCCCTTCAGGTTCCGGCAAACGATACAAATTGAAGGGTTTGATCCTGGCTCAGAACGAACGCTGGCGGCGTGGCTAAGACATGCAAGTCGAACGAATCTGCTAATTTATTGGCGGATTAGTGGCGTAAGGGTGAGTAATGGGTAGGTAACGTGCCCTTTGCTTCGGGATAGCGTCGTTCGCCTTCGGGCGAGCTACCGAAAGGGGCGGTAATACCGAATAATGTCGTTCACCGATGGGTGAATGACCAAAGATTTATCGGCGAAGGAGCGGCCTACCTCCTATCAGCTTGTTGGTGAGGTAATAGCTCACCAAGGCGATGACGGGTAGCGGGACTGAGAGGTTGGCCCGCCACATCGGGACTGAGACACTGCCCGGACCTCCACGGAGGGCTGCAGTAACGAATCTTGCGCAATGGGCGAGAGCCTGACGCAGCAACGCCGCGTGTGGGAGGAAGTCCTTCGGGATGTAAACCACTGTCAGGGCTAAGAAAGTACGCCTCGGCGTATTGATCTAACCCAGAGGAAGTCACGGCTAACTTCGTGCCAGCAGCCGCGGTAAGACGAAGGTGGCAAGCGTTGTTCGGTATCACTGGGCTTAAAGGGTGTGTAGGCGGAAAGGCAAGCGTTATGTGAAATCCCTCGGCTTAACCGAGGAATTGCTTGACGAACTGCTTTTCTTGAGGCAAGTAGGGGTGCATGGAACTCTTGGTGGAGCGGTGGAATGCGTAGATATCAAGAGGAACGCCAGCGGTGAAAACGGTGCACTGGGCTTGTTCTGACGCTGAGACACGAAAGCGTGGGTAGCGAACGGGATTAGATACCCCGGTAGTCCACGCTGTAAACGATGCCTACTAGGTTGTGCAAGTTCTGACGCTGGCACAGCCGAAGCAAAAGTGTTAAGTAGGCCGCCTGGGGAGTACGGTCGCAAGGCTAAAACTCAAAGGAATTGACGGGGGCTCACACAAGCGGTGGAGCATGTGGATCAATTCGAAGCAACGCGAAGAACCTTACCTGGGTTTGACATGCTTGGATGCTTGTCCGGAAACGGATTAAGCTGCCCTTCGGGGTGAAACTTGCACAGGTGCTGCATGGCTGTCGTCAGCTCGTGTCGTGAGATGTCGGGTTAAGTCCCTTAACGAGCGAAACCCTTGCCGTTAGTTGCCAGCGGGTCATGCCGGGGACTCTAACGGGACTGCCGGTGTTAAACCGGAGGAAGGTGGGGATGACGTCAAGTCATCATGGCCTTTATGCCCAGGGCGTCACACGTGCTACAATGGCGACTACAAATCGATGCAAGGCCGCGAGGCGGAGCAAATCGCAAAAAGGTCGCCCCAGTTCGGATTGTAGGCTGCAATTCGCCTGCATGAAGTCGGAATCGCTAGTAATCGCGAATCAGCCACGGCGCGGTGAATGTGTTCCTGAGCCTTGTACACACCGCCCGTCAAGTGATGGGAGTTGGGAGTACCCGAAGTCGGATTGCCAACCCGCAAGGGAGGCGTCTGCCGACGGTAAGCCCGATGACTGGCACTAAGTCGTAACAAGGTAGCCGTAGGGGAACCTGCGGCTGGATCACCTCCTTTCTAAAGGATAATTTAGACGGTGTCCTTGTCATTCCTGCGAAAGCAGGAAGCCATTAGGCTCGGATGCTGATAGTCAGGCATTTTCGCTGCATTGGTTTAACTGAACTTGTAAGTAAAAAGCCCTGCAATTTTTTGCAGGGCTTTTTGATTTCCACAGTTCTGCATTTTGCCTTATGATTTTTACACTTTCTTTATCAGGCACTTCGCTACTGGCCCACCATTAGAGGATAAAACGATTTTGATACCAATTGTATTTAATTACAGCGCTTTTGCTGGGTTATCTGATGTGGTTCATGGTGCTCTTGAGCCAATAACTATTGAATTCACATGCTGCCTCAAATATATGAGGCGCAAGGATTAATCGCAATTGGTATGATTATGAATTTATTGAAAGAATTGCTATTCAGTAGGTGGTAATACAACCTAGTATATTTTATCAGTTTGAGTTATTTTGGAAAAGGATTTGAGTAAAAGAATTATTTTTAGAGACTTATGGAAAAATTAACCTTTTTCAGTAGATTTTGCTTGTCTTAAAAGGGCATACCAGTAAATATTCATTTGAACTAAGGTTTCTCTTCCAGTTTTAGTTAACTCGTAATATTTTCTCGGTGGGCCATCCGGAGACTTTATTTGAGTTGTTTTTACGAGATGTTGTTGCTTAAATCTTCTTAGGATTTGATAAATAGTGCCATCGCTAATAAAGAGACCATGAGATTTTCGGAATTTTCTTTCGATTTCGTATCCATACATTCTTCTTTTGCGAATGTCGTTAAGGATAGACAGAACCAATAGTCCTTTTCTAATTTGGATTTGCCAGTTTTTAAAAGACTCAGTATCCATGGTTTTTATAGTATAGAAATTTTTAGTACCTGTCAATACTACTTAGTGTAGTTTATTGAATAGCTTTCGATTTTTCAAGATTTTTGTGATGAGATGAGCCTTGGTAGGTGGTGATACCATCTAGTGCAAAATATACTACCGATAGTTTGCGTTTGTTGTTTTCGTAAAGGTGGGAATCCAGGTTCGAGAATCGAGTATCAAGAATCGATTTACGAGATACGATCCACGCCTGTCCCGAGCATCGTCGAGGGAAGCGACGAGATACACGGCCTCTGGCCTATGTCAAGCCTTTCGCTGTAAGGATAAACCGGTTGAACTTAAAAATCCAGAATGAAATATTCACTAGATGGTATCACCACCTAGTGGACAGCATACAGTGTATTCTATATAATATATATAGTTTTGATTAAAGCTATTGAAGATTCTTGATCGGATTTGCGGCCTTTGGCCGGTGTCAGGCATTTTCGCTGCCCGCCCTGAGCTACGTCGAAGGGCAGGCTTAAATGTTCTTGATATTAAAGTCCTGTCTTTTAGACAGGGCTTTTTTAATTTTTAGACGGGATGACGGGATTGACGCAGAAAATTTAACAACAAATTATGAATTAAACAAAAAACAAAATTATTTGTTTTAACAATACGAAGAATATATTTTAACCTATAGCGATGGACGATGAGCTTAATACTTGGCGAGAGAGTAATAAAGTACCTGTACATAGTTCAGATGAAGCATCTTTTGGGCAACTCAAAGAAGCTTTAGAAGAAAAAAAATGGGTAAAAGTTGTCTATTTTGGAGGAAGTAATCCTGGACAAGAACGAGATATTAAGCCTTTAGAGATTTTTCAGGTGGAGGAGTATCCCGAGGTATATGTACGGGCCTTTTGTCGTAAGCGTAATGAAGAGAGAACATTTCGATTAGACAAATTATCCTTAAAAGTGGATGTTTTAGATAAGCCTGAAACAAAAAGTCTTGGAGATATTATCTTAGAGCAGATTAACACTTCGCCTGGCTCCAAGGCATCTCAGTTAGCCAAGAAGATAGGGATTGAAAAGAAAAAAGTCAACTCATTACTTAATGGCCGTCTAAGAAATAGAGTTCAACAAGACAAAAGCTATCGCTGGTGGCCTAAAGAAACACGAATAACTAAACAGCAAGAGGGAGAAGAAATTAAACGAGCTGATACCCCTTTATCTCAGTTATGCAGATATTATTTAGATTGTTTGAGTCATGACGATCTTGGTGGAGTCAGCGTTTTTGCAGATTCAAAGTTTGACAATTTGGATTACGTAGAACTCTCAAATTTACCTATTCTCAATGATAGCGATCCATTTGATACTGATGAGGGAAGGCGAATGTTGGAGCGAGTCAGACGTGATCGTAATCGTCAGGCTTTATGTTTGGGTTATCCGGTACGTCTTAAATGGATTAAATCTCGAAAAGGTTGGGAGGGTTTCTTGGTTGAACCAATATTCCTCTTTCCTTATCAAGAATCTGATAGACGTTATGGAAAACCAATCCTAACAGATGATCCACCGCAAATAAATTTTGGAGCACTGAAGAGCTTGTTAAACGAAGGCAATGTTAATTTAATGGAAGAGGCAATTTTATTAACAGAAGAACTCGGCCTTGCCAACACAGATAATGAACAGGCTGAGCTTTATGAAATAATGGCTAGGTTACATGAGATTAGGCCTGATTGGGATTGGAAGGAATTTCCTGACCCAGACACGCTTACCACTGAACCCCCTCTTAGTAATATTAGAGAACAAGGGATATATAATCGGGCTATTATTGTACCCATCGAACGTTCATGGTATACAAAAGGCCTTGAAACTGAATTAGGAATGTTACAATCGACTGGCAAAGAAAAGTATGCAAATACAGCTCTCGGTGCCTGGATCAGTAATCAAACAATAGAGTCTTGCACAAGTGATCAAACAACACTTTTGGAAGCCTTACTCCTTAATAGTGAGCAGCGACAGGCAGTAAGACAGGCTTTATCTAATCCACTCACGGTTGTCACTGGTCCACCAGGAACAGGAAAATCTCAAGTAGTAACATCGATCCTTATTAATGCGGCTTGGCAGGGGAAAACAGTTTTATTTGCAAGCAAAAATAATAAGGCGGTGGATGTGGTAGAAACGAGAGTAAATGCACTTGGGCCGAGACCTATATTGCTAAGGTTAGGAAGAAATGAATACCAAAGCAAATTAGCTGAGTATCTTGTGACACTTCTTGCAGCTACATCTACTGATGATGACCGCCAGAAATATGAAGAATCTAAAAGCGTTTATGCAAAACTTCAGGATAGAGCAAACTTGTTAGATACTGAAATTACAAATTTACTGAACCTGCGAAACGAAGTTGACCACTTAGAGCAAACTGTTGAAAACATTCGACAGAGCATTGAACAAGTTTTATTTCAAGATATTTGCAATTTCAACATCAACGATATTAATGAGAAAGCCGATTTATTTCAGTATACGCTAATCCAAGCTGATCGTTCTAAGCAATCCTTTTTTATCAGATTGTTTTGGCCATTTATTAAGAAAAAACGATATGAGCTTCTAGCACAGGCGTCAAAAATTTTCCGTGAAACAGCGGACAGAATAGAATTTGAAATACCGAGCCAAGAACCAAATGACACATCAATCCACACATGGATTTGTAGCGGAAATAAGCTCTTAGAATGGTTAAGGCAAATTGAAGCAGTTAAAACATATTTTTTGAAATTAAAGCAATTAACTGAAGCAAGACCCCTCGAAGAAATCAGCAAAATGCGAATCAAGTTGACCGAAGAAATTTCGGAAAATTCCGAATCTCTCTGGGAGTCATGGTTGCGCCTTCAACCGGCACGAATGACACAGGAGGATCGTAGGTTGCTTGGAGATTATAGTTCGTTGCTTCAACTGATCGTGTCAGCAAATGAAAACAATCAAAAATTAGGGCGTAAAGTTTTTCAAAAATATTACCAGTTATTTCCTAAAATTACCTCAATACTTTCATGCTGGGCGGTTACTTCGCTCTCCACAAGAGGAAGAATACCCTTTGAGCCAAGCTTTTTTGACCTTCTTGTAATCGATGAAGCTAGTCAATGTGATATTGCCTCGGCACTTCCTTTGCTTTTTCGTGCTCGGAATGTTGTGGTGATAGGTGATCCGAAACAACTCAGGCACATCAGTACACTATCAAAACAACAAGATACACAGTTATTAACTAAGCATGAACTGGTTAGTGATTATGCTCGCTGGAGCTATTCGACAAAATCACTATTTGACCTTGCAAGTAGTCTGTGCAGGAGCGAAGACATAGTTAACCTTCGAGATCACCATCGTTCACACGCTGATATTATAGAGTTCTCCAATAGCCACTTTTATGAAGGTAGATTGCGGGTTGCAACAAACTATGAACGACTCAAATTCCTTAAAAGTGAGGAGCCTGTTGTGCGTTGGATAGATGTAAAAGGTAAAACAATTAGGCCTGGTACCGGCGGTGCAGTCAATAATCAGGAAGCGTTAGCGGTCGTAGATGAGATTCAGCGGCTTGTAACGCAGGGATACAGAGGAAGCATTGGTGTTGTTAGTCCATTTCGGGCGCAAGCCAATAAGATTCGTGATTTAGTTTTCAACAACGAATATATTAGTGCTCAACTCAATGATTGTGATTTTCTTGTTGATGTTGTTCACAAGTTTCAAGGTGATGAGAGAGATGTGATGTTATTTTCCCCAACTGTGTCTTCAGGTATTAGTAAAGGCGCTCTCTGGTTTCTTCATAATTATCCTAATCTTTTCAATGTTGCAATTACACGTGCAAGAGCGGCGTTAATTGTTGTTGGTGATAAAGCAGCTGCGCTTAATTGTAGTGTTGACTACTTGTCGAAATTTGCTTCCTATATAGATGATTTGGGTAGCAGGCAAGCTAATGAAAAACAGTGTGATAAGGATGATCTTGGGCCTGAATATCCACAGGTTTCGCGCCCAGAACTTGTTTCAGACTGGGAGCGATTTTTCTATAAAAAGTTATATGAAAATGGCCTTCGGCCTATTCCTCAATATTCTGTCGAAAAATATATTCTCGATTTTGCTATAGTTGATGGTGAGCGAAAACTAAACATTGAAATTGATGGGGAACGGTATCACCGAAATTGGGATGGAGAGTTATGTCGCCGAGATCAAATTCGAAACCACAGGTTAATTGAGCTTGGTTGGGATGTAATTCGATTCTGGGTATATCAAATCCGTGATGATTTAGAAGCGAGTATTGATAAAGTAAAAAGATGGATCCAGAAATAAAAAAAGAGACCTTGAAAATCGTTTCTAAAATGGCGGCCACAGAGCAACGCGAGACCATGAGGTGGAGCAAATCGCAAAAAGGTCGCCCCAGTTCCGCCTTCGTCCAAATTAAATCGGGACTACGGACGGACAAGCCGGATTGCAAGGTCGGTAATTTGTTATTGGTGAATGGTGAGTGTTAGTCTAAGGGAAGAAGGTTTCAGGCCGGATGGTTTCCGCCAATTACAGACTCAGGATTGAGGACCCATTCGATTGCGCTCCCCTCGGCCTTGCTCAGGACAGGTGGCAGGGCTAAATTTTGAAATGTTCCCCGCAAGGTTATTCGGTAATCTTATAAACGCTGTCGCCTGCACGGACGCGGTCGGAAACTTTCACGCCAATCGAATCGCCGGCTTTGGCCTCCGTGACATTTACATTCTTTATCTGTATTGAGTCAACTACCATCTCAAGATCGGTGGTGTGGCCTTTGATCCGGATTTTATCGCCGACTCTTAAAGAAGCAGTTAGCTCAATACCTGCAACAACGGGTTGTGCAAAGAAATCTGAAACATTTCCAATAATTTCCTCAGTCATTTTGT
>Ga0315549_1000190_pt1 | contig 74702 bp, 53 predicted proteins | sample SalMarSW160200MG_FD_203101 | JGI IMG/M metagenome (GOLD analysis project Ga0315549, IMG submission 203101) | Salt marsh sediment microbial communities from the Plum Island Ecosystem LTER, Massachusetts, United States - Salt Marsh Sediment SW1601-200 ... | reverse complement strand
TTACACGTCCCGGGCCGTCAACGCCAGCTTCGCCGGGCAGTATGAAAGTGTCTTCAAGGGCCGGGGCATGCAGTTCGATGAAGTCCGGGAATACATGCCCGGCGACGATATCCGGACAATCGACTGGAATGTCACCGCCCGCACAGGCAAGCCGTATATCAAGCGTTTCGTCGAAGAGCGCGAGCTTACGGTATTGTTCGCCGTCGATTTGAGCGCTTCCGGTGACTTCGGGACAGTCAATAAGGCCAAAAATGAGCTTGCCGCCGAGTTTTGTGCGGTTCTGGCTTTCGCCGCAGCCAAGAATAACGACAAAGTCGGATTACTAATTTTCACGGACCAGGTAGAATTGTACATCCCTCCCAAGAAGGGGATAAGTCACATGCTCCGGCTGGTTCGCGAGCTGCTGTATTTCAATATGCCGAAAAGAAAAACGGACATCGGCCAGGCGCTGGATTATCTCGGCAGGATCGTCAGGAAAAAAGCGACTGTTTTTTTGGTCTCCGATTTTATCGAAGCAGATTTCAAAAAATCCCTGAGCCTGCTCAACAAAAGGCACGATGTCATTGCGGTCTCGGTTCGCGACCGGGCGGAAATTGCCCTGCCGGGTATTGGGTTGATTGAATTCGCCGATGCGGAGACAGGCGAAGTGATCCTCGTCGATACATCAAGCAGGCAGTTCAGGAATAAATACGGCGATACCTGCGCCCGGCGGTTCGATGAATTAAAAAATATGCTGCGAACAATTAACGTCGATTGCATCAGCATCAATACGGATAAACCATACATACAGGACCTTGTGGGTTTTTTCCACATGCGGCATCGGCGACGTTAATTCCGAGGAACTCGTATTCCGGATAGAAATTGTGAGGTGAAGTAATGGATGAGAAACTGGATTTTTCATTACCGGCAAAAAAACAAAAAAAATCGTTTCTGCCGATAGTCACAGTCGCCCTGCTTATCGTTTTAATCTGCCTGACAATATATAATATTTCAATTCAATCACAAAACAGGAACAATCCGGCCCAAAGCACCTCGGCTCTCTCGTCCGAGCAGGTCAAGCAGCTTGCCGCTCAGCTTGCAGGCCGTAATCTATATACAAATGCCGCCGAACTCTGGCAGGATTATCTGTCCGGCGTCACCCTGCCGGATACGGAACGGGCGAAAACGCTTTTTCAAATAGGGACATTATATGAAGAAGCCGGTGAGTATGCTCAAGCCATCGAATATTTCTACCGCAGCGAAATCACGGCGAAAATTGCCGAATTGGAGCCCCAGATTAATATTCACGTAAAGAATTGTTTTGAAAAGCTCGGCATGTTTTCGGCCTTGCGATATGAATTGATGGACAGAACAAGTCTTAAAAAGACAGAACAGGCGGGAGGAAAAATTGTCGCCGAGATAGGTCCTGAAAAAATTACAGAGGCGGACCTCGATTCATTCATCGAGGAAACGATCGACAATCAACTTGCCCCCATGGCGGCATTTATGACGGGCGAACAGCGAAACGAGCAGAAAAAGAAAATGCTGGAGCAGTACAAAGCCCCGGCGGCTAAAACCCAATTTTTGCAATCATGGCTTGCCCAGGAGATTTTATATCGCGATGCTCTGGAAAAAGGGCTGATGGAGAAACCGGAAGTCACAAAAGTTCTCGAAGAGGTAACCCGCGGAGTTTTAAGCCGGCAGCTTATGAACAAAGAGCTTTCGGACAAAATTAATGTCACCGAGACCGACCTCCGGACCTATTACCAGGCAAACAAGGATAAGTACGCAGAACCGGCAAATAAAGAAGACCCGAATTCTCTCGAGCGGCAAAAAAGCTACGATGAAGTCAGGGAGCAGGTCATGTCCGAGCTTGTAAGCAAAAAAAGTCAGGACGTTCAGAAAGATTTTATTGAGCAAATGATGAATAAATATAACGTTATTATTCACACGTCCGTGCTCGATGGAGCCAAAGATAAGGAATAATAGTGACATTGAGATAAATGGCAGAGAAATTGTATAAAATTCGATTTGTCTTTCTTGTGCTGTTAAGCTGTGGGATTTTCTTCGCATGTGCAGATTGTCGAAAAGAAAATGCGGGAAAAAGTGAAAAAACAGAATTCGATATTGACAAAGAATACTCGCGGGGACCTTTGACGGCACACGTCCGTGTTAACAAAGCAAAAATAAACATTGCCCAAACGATCTTGCTGGAGCTTGAGGCCGCCATCGAGCCGGGCTACGAACTGAAGATGCCGACCGTGGAAAAAGTCTTGGAGAACTTCGGTATTGTCGATTGGGACAATTTGGGCGATAAGCTCGATGAAAACAATAACGTCTTGAAAAGATACCGGTATCGCCTTGAGCCGTTTTTGTCCGGCACATATCCGATCCCGGCTTTTACATTCGAATTTTATGATGTCAACAGCACCGAAGATAAAAAATACGAACTGGCAACAGAGCCTATCGACATCGAGGTCGCTTCTCTTTTGGGCGAGCAAAAGGCGGAATTAAAAATCGCCGATATCGAAGGTGTTGTGGAAATGCCCGCAAAAGCTTCTTATTGGTGGATCTGGGCATTGTGTATTGTCGCTATCGCAGCCGGTGTGGTGACATGGTTTATCCTACGCAGGAAAAAAACCAAAGAAATCATCAGGATTTTTAAGCCAGCACACGAGATTGCATATAACCGCCTGCGAGCTCTGGTCGGCCAGAAGCTGGTAGAAGCCGGTAAAATCAAGGAATTTTACGAGCAGATAAGTGACATTCTCAGGCATTATATCGAACATCGCTTCGACCTGCACGCCCCGGAAAGAACGACGGAGGAATTTTTGGCCGAGCTTCCTGCGACGAACGTGCTTTCCGAGGCCGACCAGGAACGTTTAGCGGAATTCCTGACACACTGCGACCTGGTGAAATTCGCCAAATATAATCCGACCTCCGAGCAAATCCAAAAAACATTCGATCTGGTTAAAAATTTCATAGAAACAACAAAATCGGAAGAAAAGAAGGTCGATGTCACAGGATCTGACATTAGAAACGTAGAACTCAGGAGTGCATAAATGCAGCTATATTCACCGTGGGTATTACTGTTACTTTTACTGCTGCCCGTTCTGGCATATTTGAGCCTGCGCAAAAAACGGCGTGCGGCGGTGAAATTCCCATCGCTGACGAACATTCGAAGCTGTCCTGTCTCTCTGCGTCTGCGGCTCAGACCCATATTGAATATAGCAAGATTAATTTGTATCGCCCTTTTAATATTAGCTCTTGCCCGGCCGAGAAAAGGAACAGTGCTGTCCGAAATATCGACCGAAGGCGTGGCAATAGAGGTTGTGGCGGACCGCTCCGGCAGTATGCAAACTGAAATGGATTATTACGGCGAAACACTAAACCGCTTCGAAGTGGTAAAAAGAGTCTTCTCCGATTTTATCAGCGGAGATAAGAAAGATCTGGCAGGAAGAACAAGCGATCTTGTCGGCCTGGTGACTTTCGCGCGATATGCGGACACGACGTCCCCGTTGGTATTGAGTCACAACGTTTTACTGGAATTCCCGAAAAAAACCGAGATTGTAAGGCTCCGCAGTGAAGACGGCACGGCAATCGGTGACGCCATCGCCCTTGCGGCAGCACGATTGAAAACGGCAGAGGAAAAAATACAACAAAGAAAGGCAAGACTCATCCAGGCCGGTGAGAAAATCTCGGACGAAAATGAAGGCGGATTCAAGATTAAAAGTAAAATTATAATTCTCCTGACCGACGGCATGAATAACGCCGGCGAATACGATCCCCTCCAGGCCGCAGAGCTGGCGAAAAAATGGGGTATTAAAATATATTCCATCGGTATCGGCTCGGCCCAGGCTTACACGACAATTCAAACTCCGCTCGGAACATATAAGATGCCGACCGGGCAGAGCCTTGACGAAAATTTACTCAGGAGAATCGCAGAAATAACCGGGGGATTTTACGGCCGGGCAGATGATGCGAAAACGCTTCACGAGATTGTTAAGAAAATCGACGAAATGGAAAAAACGGAAGTCAAATCCATTCAATATACTCAGTATGCAGAACTTTTCGGCCCGTGGACAAAGGCGGTGTTATTTATCCTGGTTTTGGAGATGTTAGCAAGCTGCACGATATTTCGCAAGATACCGTAGTGACTTTTTAGAAATAAATATGAACTTAGGCAATTACAATGCGTTATGGCTGTTATTCGCTGTGCCGGTGATATTGATACCTGCTTATATCTGGTGCTTCTGGCAGAAATCCAAAGCTCTGCGAATACTGGCAAGCAGTGATATGCTCAAAAAGATCAATATCTCTGTCAGCTTGAGAAAGCAAATATTCAAGGCCTTTTTACTTATCGTAGCTTACATATTCATTGTCATCGCCCTGACCGAACCGAAGTGGAACCCACGGGCACAAAAAATACATCGTCACGGCCGGAACTATCCGCCCAGCTTCAAGGAGCCGCTGCACGAGGGGACGGAATTCAACTTGCTCGAAAAACGTTCCGGATGGTTTCACATAAAACTGTTCGACGGCAGCGAGGGCTGGATACCCGACGATAGCGCAGAAACGATTTAATTTTGCCCCTGCATTCCACTACGACAATAAAATCCCCAAGTGAATACCGAGTTAAATATGGTATTGATATAAACCGTTGCCGGATTTGGCTTGACTATTACAGCAATTCAAATGATAATCATGAAAAATTAACTTTCCGGGAAATGTCGGTTCGAATGTGACAAAGTATTAAGGATTAAAAAGTGGAAATAGAAGCGTTTTTATTGTGCGATTGTGCCACCGTTTCCGGTGGGAAGCTGAACGTCCTGGGAGCTTTCGATATCATCTGGGCCAAGCAAATGCCCGCCGTTCATCCCGCATGTGCCGTGGTGACACGAGCGAGGTTTTCAAAGATAGAAGAAGGCACGCACGATGTCAGAATTACGATAATCGATGAAGACGGCAACATCGTCGGCCCCGACCTCAAGGATTCTATCTCCATTAAAATGCCGCCCAGCGAAGATTCTATCGGCCGCAATCTCATCCTGAATATACACGGCCTAAGATTCAACAAGCCCGGCCAATACAGGATCGATTTATCCATCGACAGCCAGCAGGTAGCTTCACTTCCTATAAAAGTGCGTGAAGTGCCGAAGCAACCTCAACCGCCGGAAAACACATAACAATCGCTTTCCTTTAAGTGCGCCAGAAGTAGTGGTATTTATACTCCAGTTCGATGCTTTGCTCCGACTCAAGTTTTAGCCGCCATGTCACGCGGCCAATAGCGTTGAACCGGTACCACCAATACGGCCAGTTGTACCAGTTCCACCAGAACGGATAGCCGTCGGTTGTCATCCAGCCGCCCTCTTGCCTGCCGAGGTGCTCGATTTTGCCATCGCTGCTTGCACTGTCGATATTGCCCAAGACGGATCGCCGGACTTCTAAATCAACGGTCTTGCTGCTACGGTTTGTCAGAGAAATTGTACCGGTCAGATTGCTCCGGGCATAAGTATTACCGTCCCATCTGGCTGCATCATTGATGCGCTCGGCTTCCACATCCTGCCTTTCGACAGAAATATCCACGGCAACAGTAAGCTCGAGGTCACTCGATGCACCGACGGCGGTATATGTCATCATGCTTTGACCGATGACACGACCCTGCCGAAGAATCAGTGCCGGTGCGGTCGTCAACGGGCATTCGGCATCGTTGGCGAGGCGAATCTTGTGCATCACCTTCGGCGCATGATAAAGCCTTGCTAATTGTGCCGTTTGCTCGTTGTTGAAACGCTGCCGAACCTCGGGCGGCGGGCCGAACGGCAAATCGAGCACGAAAACATCCCGATACTTCAGCTTATATTCGGCGACCGGCACGACCATCCGCTGGCCTTTCTTCAAAGTGACATGCTCCAAAGTAAAAACATAGAGGTCCTCATTTTTGGCGGACTCGGCCACATCGGGACCAAGGTCAATAGTTTCACTGTTCCGGGGAGTATCAACATGGCGCACCGTAGCTGCCGACTGGCTCATAATCATATTCGAAAAGGCATAAGCGCTTTGACTGTCCCTGCGGAAGTGGCTTGAAAGCTGTGCGACCGTCTGCTGCAGCGATATCGGGTCGGGCGTTTCCTCGAATGCAAATTTCGGAACACCGATGACAAGATGGGCTTTGACATCCTCGATATCGGTCAGCTCGTTAATGATAGTCGCCTGAAGCTTGACAACTGCCAGACCGTTGCCGTCTATGTCAACACGATAGTTCGGTATCCAGCGAATGCCGCGCTGGACATAAACCATGCCCACATTTGCTGTCTGGGCCGGTTCTCTTCGGCCCCAATCCAGCTTGAGTGTCATAATGTTGCGGAACTCTTCATGGGCCAGAGTCGGTTCAGGCTCGTCGAGGAAAGTTATCTCCCGGATATTATCAATCGGAACAGCTTTTATCCCGCCCTCGAATTTTAACAGGACAATATTACCCGGCTGGGACAGCGCGAGCGATTCCGAAGGCGGATTGGTTCGAGAAAGCTCCTGCGAGCTTCTCGAAGGAATTGCGGAAATAACACACTCATAGGCGCTGAGTCCGGCCTCCGCAATCCGGACCCTGGCGCCAACGTTCGCTCGAATAAGTTCGGGAATATTCAGAGCGGTTTTATCAAAGGATACAATGCGCCTGCCGGTGACAACGCCGGTGAGTTTGGCGCTGGTTTGTGCCGAATAGCTCCAGAATGTCCCTATAATCGGTCTCGGCAGATAATCCAGCACGACATTACCATCGGTATCCGTCGGCATAGAGCCTTCATGTAAAACGAAGGCATGTCCATCCTTAAATACGGTGACTTCTTTCACCGGCATATTTGCCAAAGCAGTCCCGGATACTTTGTCCGTCGAACCTGCCCGGACCGGCAGTATTACACAAAAAGCAAGAATAAATACTGACAGTAATTTTTTGTTTTGACTTATAAGATCCATTTTCCTCTCCTTAATAAATTTAACATTGTTATTTTTTATATAATTTTTTGTTCTACCGCCGCTGTTCCTGTGTTTGTTGCCGGTTCAAAACTGAGGGCAATTGCCTTATCCGGGAGTTTGGTCCCGGCTGTGCATCCTGCCTCAGTGAATCCTTATCCGCACGGATATAGCTTTTATGAAGCGCCTGCCGCCGGCCCTGACTATAAGTTTCAAAAACCACCTTATCTTTACTCAGGCGGGTCAGCAATCTCAGTTGTTCATTAATGTGTTTCTCCGATATCTCGGCTTTCTCATCATCCTGCAGGAAAGCACGAAAATTCTTAGCTGCTGGGATAACAAATTCTTCCGTTTTCTGCATTTCAGCAACGGCTTCCAATGAGCAGGCCTGTAGAAGCTTCGGCCATAGTTTTTCGAACAGTTCTCTCGAAGAATATATTTCGGCACCCTCGACCTTACCGTTGATTGCAAATGCGAATCCGACCGCACCTTCGCTGTTTTTTACAAGGTTGGAAAACAAATTTATATATTCCTCTACGGCCTTGTTTACTTCCTTATCTTCGAGCGTCAGTTGCAGGCTGGATGCGGATTGTTCCGATTTGACCGATTTGCCGAGATTGCTGCTCAGCTTGTTCTGTAAAGAATCAACTTCATCCCATACGTATCGTTGCGAATTATTATAGTTGGCCGCAATTTTTAACCCTTTCGACGGTAAAATCCTGTTGGATACGGAAAATTTATCAACTCCTTCATTCCCTCTTTTTTGCCAGCGACCTCTCTCGACGCAAAAAGAGCTTATGGGAATTTTACCTGATTTGGGCCCAATAACATAATCGGAGCCAAGTGTGCGGTCCTGTTTTCCGCCGCGCACTATATCCCCGGACTGGATATAAATGTGTACATCACCCGATACGTTCTCGATGGCAAGGGTGTTGACCGTCCCAGTCTCGGTAACGATCGCCTTCTTCCGGCTCAAAGCCTCCTGGAGTGTCATGAATTTTATATTACTGTCTTTAATATCGGCATGAACAAGAAAAATCGTCAGGTTCTTACATGTATAAGGCCCCGACAGGCTATATATGTCACTGTTCGTTTTTTCCATTTCCTCCCCTGGCTGCACGGCCTCCCGCTCATTCGCAAGGATAAATGTCACAGGAAGCATGAGGCTTAAAACAGCCGCCAACACCAAAGCCGTCCCTGCGGCACAAAACAACGTTATCTTTTTTCCATGTTTTTCCATCTTTAGTTCCTTTCAAAAAAAGGTTATAGAATCGTTAGCGTCACTATATAAATAATACGACACGAACGGCTGAGGGAGCAGTAAAATGGGTGTAAAATCGCTCGGTTAGTTTTTTACAAAGTATTTACAAATCATCGGCCACGATATAGTCTATAATATAAATAGAGATTCGTCCTTCGTAGTCCCTAAGTGATACCTTATGGTACTACGGAAAATAGAAAGGTGTGAACATGGAACCGAAAGCATCCATCTTGGTCGTCGAAGATGAAAAAAATATCCGCTCGGCACTGACGGATTTCCTGGAATATCACGGCTTTTCCGCCGTGGTGGCCGAGGACGGACTGGGGGCCGAACGCATTGCCGGCGAGCGGCAATTCGATTTGATTTTGCTCGATTTGATGCTCCCGAAAATAAGCGGCGAGCAGCTCTGTGCAAAATGGCGGCAGGAAGGATTGCAAACTCCAATTTTAATGCTAACGGCCAAGGGGCAGGAAAAGGAAAAAGTCACCGGATTGAATCTTGGGGCCGATGACTATATCACCAAGCCGTTTTCGCTCGAGGAGCTGCTGGCGCGAATCAAAGCGGTGCTTCGCCGAACGGACCCGGCACGGTCCATCGGGCAAACGTTCAAGTTTGCCAATCTGGATGTTGACATCGCCGCTTTGAAAATCGGATGTAACAACGACGAAATTGAAATCACCAAACGTGAAGCGGCAATAATCCGGTATTTTGCCGCCAATCCGAATCGTGTCATCAGCAGGGAAGAACTTTATAAAGAGGTCTGGAACGATACGATGACCGATCTGGGTACTCGAACGATGGATATGCACATCGCCAAGCTCAGAAGCAAAATCGAGCGCGATTCGGCCAATCCTGAAATTATCAAAACCGTCCGTGGCGCAGGCTACAAATATGAAAAAAGTTAATATAATTTTCCATTATCACAATTAAAGAAATGTATAAATGGCTCACAATTTTATCGGTGATTATTCTCGCCGCCGTATGCGGGATGGGGTGGCTGGGATATCATTCCATCCGGATATGGGCACAAGGTCTCGAAGGCATGCGTATCGGCGAATTCGCCGAGGTGGCCGAGCAAATCAGGCAGGACGTCAAACACAAGCTCGATGAGTTCATGGAAAAGGAACAAAAAAGGCCTTACACCGACTACCAGTATTTTTATTTCCCCGATAGTGCGGTGGCCAGACAGCAACAGCGAACGGCAATAGAGCGATCACCCCTGGCCGACCAATTGGAGCACGGGCTGGCTTATTACAATTTCCAAATTCAACCTGACGGCAGGATTACAACACCCAACGTCTTTTTACAGGAACAACAAGCTCAGATTGTCACCAATCGTGATGAGAATCTTTATGCCGAAGCGATTCTGAATACAAAAAATGTCGAAGACAATTTGCTGCCGATACTCGACAAGGTCGATTCGGATCCGTACAAGCTCGACTACGAATTCAACGCTGACTCATCTCAGAGAATCCCGGTGTCAAAATCCGAAGAAAAAGAAGATACCGGGAAAAAGCTGATGAAAAGTGAATTTGCCAAAGGCGGCAAAACACAAAACGAGCGAACACAAAACTATCCCATCGAGAGCCTGAAAAATCCAGATGAACAAACTCAGGTTATAAGACAATCGCGCGATTTCATCGCCTCCAATCAGGCACAAAGCCAGGAAATTTATAATCAGCAGACTGCTTCAACATCGAATTTACCTCAGAGAGGCCTACAAACCGAATTGCAGGAAGGAAGCAACATCTCAGCAGAAACTTCACAGCAACAAGCACAGAGAAATATTTCTCAGAACCAACCGGCACAAAGACTCGATCAGCAACGCCCCGCTCCCCAGACGCAAAGACCTCAAACAGTACAAACCTCAGAGGTGCAATCCGGACTGCAGTCTTTATCCGAAGATAATCGGGCGGATATGGTTGAGATACGGATTGAGCCTTTCGTACCAGTAGTTGTCCCCGGCCAAAATACCGAGCAATCCATTTTTCGCGGGCAGGTCTTTATGCTGCGACGAGTGCAAATCGAAGAAGAATCCTATCTGCAGGGTTTTCAACTCAACGAGAAAAAACTCCTGGAAGAGGTCGAAGAGTCGGCCAGGAGGTTCGTCCGGGATGATATGGGCTTCGATTTGGCTATGACTCAAAGTGAGCCATCTGCATATACGGCCATACTTGACTTTGCCAGTCTCGGTCATTTGATACTTAACCTAGCCGAAACCGATCCCGCATGGATCGGCAGGCAAATCCATCAATTGCGAACATGGTATCTCGGTATAATGTCGTTTGTTTTTCTGGCGGTGACACTGGCATTAGGCAGTCTATGGCTTAGTGCACGAGCACAACTCAGGTTGTCACAGAAAAAGGATGATTTTATTTCCGCCGTTTCGCATGAATTGAGAACACCTCTGACTTCAATCCGAATGCACGCAGAGATGCTGGAAAAAAACTGGATCAAATCAGAAAGCAAACTGACCGAATATTACAAAAATATGCGACAGGAAAGCGAGCGACTGAGCAGACTCATAGAAAATGTCCTGGATTTTTCACGTATCCAAAGGGGACGAAAGAAATATCTCTTCAAAGCAGGCGATATCAATAAATATATCGAAGATGTCGTTGAGATGATGGCGCCTTATGCCGCCCAAAAGGGCTTCTCGATAAAAACAGAGCTAAGCCAAATCGGAGAAACAACTTTCGACGGTGATGCCGTCACTCAAATCGTCGTGAACCTTCTGGACAACGCCATCAAATATGCACGGGATGCGACGGACAAAACCATCACGGTCCGGACTAAAAGCGATAATCGATATATTATAATCGAAGTCGAGGACCATGGCCCCGGTATCCCCCACAGCCAGAGGGAAAAAATATTCCAGGAATTCTACCGTATCGGAGCCGAAGCTACACGAGAAACCGTCGGCAGTGGCCTTGGCCTTGCACTGGTGAAAAAATTCGCACAGGCACACAACGGATTCGTGGAAATCGTAAACGCCAGGCCAACAGGTGTGATATTCAGAGTGGCATTGGCAACACAAGTGTAATCTCACAGAAAATTAAGACAGAGCAGTAAAGAATAAAACCTCAGGTGAGCTCTTCGATCTGGTCCTTATTAAAATCTTTCCGATCCGGCCTGACTGATATGCTCTTAATAGAGGCCGGCTTTTGAACTGTGTCCTCTATCTGATCGGCTTTATGTAACAGGATTTCTTTTTCACCTTTGATTTTGCCGATTATTGCAAAACTTTCCACCACCGCCAATAAGCTTATCAAAAAGCTAAGTGTACTTTCAGCCCCCTGATTAAGATTTACACCGTCGCGCATAAGGCCGTCATTGCATCCCTTTGTTCTAAAGTCATAGAGCGGAATGTGCAAATCGTTTCTGCCGAGAAACCACTCAAAAGCCTTTCTTTGAAGGATTAAAAACCTGTCGCTCTTCGTGGTATCGTAAGCGGCCCTGAGCATCATAACGGTACCGGCGGCATCTATAGGCTGCTGGTCAAAAGAAGCTCTCGCCCCCCCACGCTCATACCACCCGTTGCAGCCAACGAAGCTGAAATTCTTGCCGTGGTAAATATTTGCCAGGAGAAATTCGCTGGTCTTTTCCGCGACGGTGAGATATTTTTTATTGTCACAGGTCAGGCCCGCAACATACATGGCGTGCGGCAGTACGGCGTTGTCATAAGTGAGAGCGTCTTCAAACCACTGCCAATCAGGATAACGACTCTCTTCATATTGAGTGACAAGTCCGTCCGCCGCCAATTCCAACTGGCGTTTTATGTCACTTGCTCCGGGGAATTGCCTGAGATAATCGCACATACCGAGAATCGAATATGCCATACCTTTCGGCAACTGCCTCTGGATATGCTCGACCGATTTATCAAAGCAGTCTTTGATAACCGACAAATAAGCCGGCGCCGGCGGCTGTGCCACAACTGTCCCGAACGCCCAGAGAACTCTGCCGAAAGCATCGCTTTGTGCTTCTTTCTTGTACCAGGTCCTCTCGAAATTCATCATGTTTCTGACAGTTCCGTCGCCGTTCTGCGAATGCATGATAAAAGACAAATACGTATCGAGGAGCTTCAGAGCTTTCGGCTCGGGATACTGTGCATAATACCGGGTCATTGCAATTACGCCTCTGGCGTTGTCATCCGTACAATAACCATATTCGCGATTCGGTATGGTAAACTTGGCGTGCTGGTACAGGCCGGTGTCGTCGGTAAGCTTAATCAAGTGCTCCAGCGACGGTACAGGCACCTCGATATTCGATATTGTTTCGGCCGCCGAAAGTGTGCTTTTGGCGGGAATCCGTATAGGCATTCGCTTCGTACTGAATAATTTCCAATAGGTTTGGCCGATTTTTGGCCAGGTTCTCGAACGACCGTATTCGTACGCTTTTCTCCGCAGGGAATAAAATAGCGATTCATTTTGAAGTATATCGACTATTGCTTTGGCTATTTCCTTCGAATCACCGAACGGCACAAGTTTTCCCCGGCCTTCGGCAAGAAGCTCCTCGGCCGCCCAATAAGGAGTCGAGACAACCGCCTTGCCCGCTCCAACCGCAAAAGACAACGTACCACTGGTCAATTGTTCTACATTCTTATACGGAGTTACATAAACATCCGCCGCACATAAAAAATTGTGAAGCTCCTGGTCACTTACAAATCTGTTATGGAAGATTACATGCTCTTCCAGGCCTAAATCCTTGACCATTTGCTGGAGGCTGAATCGATACGATTCTCCATCACGTTTGAGTACGTTCGGGTGTGTCATACCCAGGACGATATACATAACCGACGGGTCCTCCTTGATTATTGCCGGCATCGCCTGAAGCATTACGTCTATACCTTTGTTCGTACCAAGCAGGCCAAAGGTCAGAATTGTTTTTCGGTCTTCAAGGCCGAATTTATGCTTGTAATAATTGCTGTCAACAAACGGCAAATCCGGAATGCCGTGAGCGATCAATTTAATTTTCCTGCCGGGTATATTGTAAATATCCTGTAGCATAGTGACGCCCCGTTCGTTCATCGTAACTATTTTATGAGAGGCGTTGCATACATCAATTAATGACTTGTGATATGCCGGTTCCGGTTCGTCCAGAACAGTATGCAGGGTTGTTATTACAGGAGCTTTTAGTCTGTTGAGCAATAAACTAAGATATGAGCCGCCTTCTCCGCCAAAAAGGCCGAATTCATGTTGTACACATATCAGGTCAACATGACTGAAATTGATGTAATCGGCGGCACAAATATAATCGCTTTTGATATCCTGGTGGACTTCGAATTTCACCGGGTCGTTATATTTCTGGTCCCCCGAGTGCATAGCCACTACCAACGGCTCGAATTCACATTTGGCTGCCGCCGCGATATTTGTTATCAGGTCCGATGTAAATGTCGCTATCCCGCATTTTCTCGGAAGGAAAGAAGAAATAAACACTACTCTTTTCAGGGTACTTTTCGGCATCCGCAAAGTCCTAATGCATTACAGCTACGATTCAACATATAATATTTTAGTGATAAAGAGGTAAATCGTCAAGTGAATTGACCACTGACGGGTATAAATTCCGTCTCCGGAAGTCAGGGTAATCTACCTGTATATTGGGGGGAAGGTTTAAAATAGGTAGTTTTCTTTACCCCTTTTATGTTAATTCGAGGGCATTTCTTATACTTTTGGACTTCCAAAAGCCTGATTTCGTAGTTGGACCGAAATAATCGCCATGCTAAAAAACATCCCGTACGTGGTAAGAGTTTAGAATTTAATTCAGTTTTAAGCCGGTGATTTTTAACGCAAAAGCATAATTACAAGGCTTCTCAGCAGGCATCATGACCTTCAAACCATCAGTATCCTGTATGAACTCCAGTTTCCCTTCATGGCCAAGCAAGCTGACAGTCTCGATTTCACCGGAGTTTTCTGCGCCTCTGGCCAGCGATGTAACGACCGCCTTTTCGCCGGGCCAGGCCAAAATAACGGCATATAATATGTTGCCTCTGGTGGTAAAGCGAATATCCTCTGCAGAAAAAGGTGAGACCCTGGCACGAGATTGAGGCGCCTTGACCGGCCCTTCACCAAAACGAATCCATGGACGTGTACCAAAAATGGCCTCTTCATTCATGCGGTTCCATTTGCCTAATTCTTTAAGGATACGTACAGTTTCCCTGTCAAATGTGCCGTCGGCTTTCGGAGGAACGTTCAGCAATAAGTTGCCGTTCTTACTGACAATATCCACGAGCTTATCCACCAACTGATCAACAGAGGTATAAGGAACAGTCGTATTATAACCCCAGGGGCCAATTGAGTCGTCGGTCTGCCACGGTTCATCCAGCAGTCGGTCCGGCACATTTCGCTCATAATCGCGAGTCCCTATTCCCGGAACATACCAGCCCTTGTTTTTCTCCTGCGTCATGGCGGAACCTTTATACGTCAGCATAACTTCCTTTTTGCCGCCGTGTCTTCTTAAACCCTCGTTATAATAGTGTGCCAGTACTTCAAAACCAGTCAGCCCTCTGTCATCCAGAAATGGAAGAGCTCCGTCAAGATATATTAGATCGGGCTGGTAATTATCAATCAGGTCAGTCATGCGGAGCTTCCATGACAATTTCCAGCAGGCGGGAGATACAGCCGGGTAACGCATGGCAGTGTCACCGTGCGTCTCATGGTAGAGGGCCTCGTATTCCTTTAATCTTCCATCATACGGAACACCCTTTTTAGGGCCTTTGGTATCGGCGCCGTGGCTGGTTTGAAGCCAGCAGTAACTGCGCGCCAAATGTGATGTCACCCCAAATCGCAGGCCATGTTTCAGCGTGGCCGTACGCAACATTCCGAGCAGGTCCTTTTTCGGTCCCATCTTAACGGCGTTAAACGGCTGGTATTTCGAATCCCAGAGGTCAAAACCATCGTGATGAACAGCACATGGCGTGAAATATCGAGCACCGGCCTGCTTAAAAAGTTCCAGCCAGGAATTAGGATCGAAATTCTCCGCCTTCCACAAAGGGATCAGGTCTTTATATCCGAATTCACTGGGATGTCCGTAGGTCTTGACGTGATATGCATAAACGGGATCGTCCTCCTGGTACATTCTTCGGCCGTACCACTCACCACGTTCGGCAACCGAATACACTCCCCAGTGAACGTAAATTCCCAGCTTGGCATCGCGAAACCATTCGGGGACTTCATAACTGTCCCTGATAGATTCCCATGTAGGTGCAAAAGGTTTTTCCGTCGAACTCGTTGAACGGCTCGGACTGGCCGGCATGTTAAAATTATCAACCGGATCGGGATGACTCGGATCGAATCCATTAAAGTCATCCACGATATGTTTCGCCAAATCCGGCACATTTTGCTTTATGCCTTCCACAACACACTTGGCTAACTGGTAGCTGCCGTAATTGTTATGGTGTGTGCCGTCCTGAAATGCCTTATCGATATTCTCACCCAATGCTTTATAAAACATTTTGCTCATTGCATATAAATCAATCAGAGCGGCATTATCTTCCCTGGCAACCTGGCGAACAGTTTCGGGATAATCCCCCAAGGTGTCGTTTACAACGCCAGCCTTACGCTCCATCGATGTAATCAGCACAGGCGTGGCACCTTTTTCACGAGTATCAGCAACCAATTGCTTCAAGTTGGATTTATATGTTTCAAGGGCATTAGGTGAACGGTCTTTCATATCATTGTGCCCGTATTGAACTAAAAGATAGTCCCCCGGCTTGATAATACTCATCACCTTCTTTACACGTCCGGCGCCGAGTGAGCTGCGAATCGACTCGCCGGATTCGGCATGATTGGCCACAACGATATCCGGCTTTAAGAATCGCGGCAACATTTGCCCCCAGCTATTCCAGGGCTCGAGCGACTGGTCGCAAACCGTAGAGTCACCCAGGATATAAATCGTGGGGACACTATCATCTCTGGTTATTTCAAGAGCACAAACACAGGGACGCACACCGTTAAATTCCAACGTCAGTTTATCATCCCAGGCCGGCCATTCGGAAGTCTTCTCACGGGATTTTAATCTGACACTTCCACCGGTTGAAATCAATGGAGTCCGGGTATTTACCATAAACGTTCCGGTATGAAACTGCCCCGATGCCGTTCGCAAATTCTCAAGCATTAATCGACGCAGTTCGGCCTTGATTGTCGTTACTGATTCGCCGGTCAAATCACCGAGCGTTATTGTCACTTTATAATTGCCCTCCGGCAACCTGACGGAAAAGTAAAAGGGCTTATCGCTCGTGCAGAAATCACCTTTCAAAGCATCATCAGTACCCCGGTTAATTGCGGCAATCTGTGCTCCCGACTCGAATCCGTAACCAAGTTCCGGTGAATAGACCGTATCCGGCAGAATCTGCATATATCCCTGCTCAACTTTTCCAGGGCCAAAATCGAACCTGAGATCGGTCTTTTCCGTTTGTGCGCTGGCCCCTACTGTCATCGCCGGCACGACCAACAATGCAGTACAAATGATTCGAGAAACGATTGTCTCCCGAAGTTGCTTTACTATGTCCATTTTACCTCCAAAAATGTATTATATATTTAATGCTGCACCGAATATACGGTGGGCAAACTATCAGGTCAATTACATTCGGTCTCCGGAAATCGAGATATTCGGTGGAATACCATTTTTTACCAAACCATCCCCTGACAAATAGGGTATATCCAGATAGGAAAACATAAGTAAAATTGCAGTTGCAGGACGACTCTAAAGTTGTATAATTCAGGCAGCAACTGTGTGGGCGGAACAGACAACTGTGAAGATAATTTAATTGATTGAAGACGATTAATCGAAGACCTGTTGCCAAGGGAGACAAACAATGGGTAAAGTTAAATCGGACGAAGAGATTCTCGAATTTGCGATTCTCCGGGAAAATGAGGCTCATAATTTTTTCTTGGCATTGGCCGGCCGGGTAAAAGATCCACAAATGCGTGAGGTCTTTGAAGACTTGGCAGCTGAAGAATTGGAACACAAAGCCAAGTTAGAGCTTGAGATTATGAAAACAGGCAAGACGGTCTCGATAGAACAACAACCGCCCCGGCCGGCGAGCGAATATATTATTTCCGATGAACCCTCGCAATTAGATATCGATTATAAAGACGCCCTTTTGCTCGGAATGGAAAAGGAGGAAGCATCGTTCAGGATTTATGTTAATCTCATCCCAAACGTTCACAACGAGCAATCGCGAGAGGTGCTTTTGGCCCTGGCACAGGAGGAAGTCAGGCACAAGCTCCGCTTCGAAACCGAGTACAACATGCTCCTCAAAAAATCCTGAATTCAAACAACGTATCTCGTCACTCTCTTGCAAGGGATAGCTTATGCCTGTGCTTTATATTTCGTTAAAAGCAGATTTATTGTCGGTTGTATAACAGAACGAAGGAGAAAAAGTGCCGATATTTCTGATTCTGGCAATAGGTGAGTACGGCTCAATTCAGAAGATAAGATAATAGAAATGAAAGATTTTGAATCAGAAATCTATGATACCGAAGTTTCTTACCTAATAAATAAACTATATTCTTTTCTAGGCCCCACTAATGTTGATAGAGCATTAATAAAGTATCAAAGATCTCTCGATTTATCAGGTCCTGTAGTCAGTGAATATACACTTAAACATAGGCATCCTTGGTGGAACGCTTTTATGACTTTTTTTGAACTCAAGAAAAATGGAAAGTCTATAAAAAGGAATTTGACGCCAGAACTCAAGATTCTGGCTGCAGATGCCAAAAAGATTTCTTCTCTTCAGAGATTTATGCCGACATCTGTTAAAAACAAATATAAAAGAGACTTGATTGACTCAGACAGAGCAGTTGACTACTTGTTTGAAATACAAATTGCATGGCATTTTTATCTTCAAGGTAATGTTCTTCAGTGGTATGAAGACTACGGGGAAAAACATCCTGAGTTTATAGTTAAAACTCCTAATTTTGATTTTAATGTTGAGTGTAAAAGAATAAGTGTTGATATCTCAAGAAAAATAAAACGCCAAGACTTTCACCGACTTGTACAAGAACTCCTACCTGAAATTGAAAAACAGGGCTACACAGGTAGCATTGATATCGTTCTTGATGGAAGATTGTATAGTAATCAAATTGATACTTTGGTTTCAGAGATTTTAGAACTTATAAAATCCAGAGAAATCACAGGAGAATACGCTATATCACACGGACAGATTTCCTTGAATCTAAATAAAAAGAGCAAAAAGATTGTCAATGTATTAGAAAAATACAAAACACTGCGTATGAGTCTTTCTAATGGAGCACATGGTGTAGTTTTTTCGTCACAGATGAATGGTAATAATGCTATTGATCCGATTCAAATGATCCTTAAGTCCAAGGAAATGGATAATGTTTTGGACGGAATTTCCAGTAAGGTATATAAATCAGCTAAGAATCAACTAAATAAGTCAATTCCAGGCATAATCGTATGCTTTCTTGAGGATGTTTATGATTTGCGAGATCTTTCAAGTGAGAGTGATCTTCAGTTGATGACATGTAACTTGTTGAATAAAGAAGGATGTTCACATATTGCTGGCATAGGCTATTCCTCTGAAATTCAGATTCATAAACGTTATGAAAGTGAAGTATATGATAATCAAAGTTTATTTTTCCAAAATCCTAATTGTAAATTTAAAGAAGTAAAAACTTACAAATTTATAGATGCTGCGGCTGCGAAATGGTAAACATATTAAACAGATTGCTTTCCTGAATAATCATAGATGATAATACCCTTTAAAAAAAGAATCCGGGTGTAAAGCCCGGATTCGGTGATTTTATAATTATTTTTTCGTGTCGCTTAGGGCGTGGCTGGCAGTGCCGGAATCATACCAAGCAGGAAAACCATCGTAAAGATACCAACCGTTTCTACAATACCCATAGCTATCAGCAGGAATGCAAAACCCTTGCCTTCGCTTTCACTCAGCGAACGAATACCGGCGGCACCGATAAGACCCTGCATCCATGCAGAGAGCATTTCACCAAGTCCGGTTGCAATACCAATTCCCAGGAGTAATCCTGCGTTAGCCGCGGCAAACGTCGGATTTCCTAAAACATCACCTATTTTGTTCATAACAATCATGGCGTACAAAGTCTGGCTGATAGGCATACCCAAAAGAATAATATAAGTAAAGCTGAGAGTCTTGCCCGCCTTGCCTTCCTTGCCCCAGGCCCCTGCGGCGGATTGCCCGGCCGCTCCAATACCGACGGAACTTCCGAAAGCCGCCATGCCCAACATTAATACAACACCGATTTGCCCGAAGAACGACGAACCCAAGCCGGACTGGGCCAGAAAATTCATTATGCCGTTTGTCGAAACATCGCCAATTAATGTAAGTGCAGTCATTTTATTTTACTCCTGAATCGTTTTAAAAGGTCTATAGGAATAACCAATCCATTGCATACCAAGATTATTGGAAAATTCAAGCATATTTAATCGAACTCCATGAGCAAAAAGCGCTATCATGGCCAATCCGAGGTTCAGAGAATGTCCGCATACCAAAGTGGGTGCCGCAATGAGCCATGAGCCGGAATTCAACGCCAAATCGTTAAAGCTTGCCGCAAGAACGCCGCTGGCAAGCCCCACCGCCATCAAGCGAACATAGCTAATGATATCGGAAAACGCTCCCAGCATAGATAGAGGAAAGTTGGCAATTCCCAACAGCACCATCTTGAAAATATTTTTGCTCGGGGAATTGAATAAAATCGCCAGTGACGCTCCGACAATCAAAAAATAAGGCCACGGCGTGCTCCAGGCAATGCTTGCGCTCAATACAAACATCTTAACAACACCAAGCATCCCCCAGATAAAAATCGCCCAGCCGACCTTACCGAGAAAACGCAAATCCGGAAAAAATTTAAACGCCTGCCACAATTGAGCAATACTCAAATGTATGGCTCCCATCGTAAAGCTTATCTGCATGAGCATAAAACGAGATTTATCCGTCATATTGACAGGTATCAGGGCCTTATGAAGCAAATGAGCTCCGAAGAAACTGTCACATAAAAATCCCCAAATAAGGGACACTGCACCTACGACGATGAGCAGCTTTGTAAAATTCTCACCCAGTGCCTTCGAGGCTTTCTTGTATCCCAGCAACAAGCCTAAGAATAAAACAGCCCCGTACCCGCCGTCACCGATGAGCATAGCGGCAAAAATCGGCAGCGCCAGCATAAAAGGAACCGAAACATCAAACTCGCGATATCCGGCGACCGTACCGAGCATGTCAAAAAGTCCCTTGATGGGCTTGACCCAACCCGGATATTCGATCAGAGTCGGCGGCTCTTCGTCCTGACTGACAGGCAGGATTTCGACGGCCGCTGTAATATTCTGCTCACCAAGATGCTCCGACAGCGATTCTGACTTCCGCAAAGGCACCCAGCCCTGCAGGGCAAATAATGCATCACTTGAAAGAGCACTATGCTGAACGACGGAGAAATCCGCCTGTGTTTGATAATCTCTCCGCTGTTGCTGCATTTCTTCTATCAAATGAGCCAGCTCGGACAAACGTTCATTATGTTTTTTGAGAGAAGCGTCAATCCGAGCAGCTTCTTTTTTTACTGTCGGAAGGTCCATACTCGGCCAGGGTATTCTCTTCGCTCCTTCGGGCATCTGGAACCGGCCGGTCCGGTCAATTAACGCGATCAGCACATTTTGTCCGGACTGCTCGGCAACAACTTCGATGCACTCGGCCTCAAGTCCGGGCAGGTCTTTTTTAGATACGGAAAAGAACCTGATTTTAATACCGTCTGAACGGAGCTGTTCAAGCTGCCGCAGCTCTACGTTGCCCCAAATCTTTAACTGGTCCGCCTTGCGATGCAAAGTAGCTAAGCGGTCCTTTTCATCCGCCATCGCTTTGTGAATATTAATAGTTTCTTTCACCGCTTCAATCGGGGAAATTTCGGGTGTTTCGCCGGAAGGTTCGATTGTCCGTAGAATTTGTACAGCCTTATCGATAGTAGAAAGTGTATGTATTGTTTGTTCCGTAGCGACTGCCTTTTCCGGCTCTACCGGTTCAACGTGGATGACTCCAAGCTGCGCAAGCACCTCCAAAAGTCGAGCATGATTATAGCTCTGTGTAACGATATAAACTTTGGACATAGGTACAATCATACTGCAACCGCCTCCTTGGCGTCTTTATTATTCTTTTGTTCCAACTTTGCCTTGGCTATCTTGGCACGAGCCACACCGGCGGTCATCTGATCACCAAGCGCTATGCGAATCCGGCGGATATTATCAAGTGTATTCGGGATCATCACCTTTTCAAAAAGATTTACCCGCTGCATTACTTTTTTCAGCTCGGCCTGTAACAAATCAAGGCATTCCTGTAGAACATCCAGCTCGGCCCTTTGTTGATTGAGCTTCCGCAGATCGGCTAAGGCCTTATCAACCCAGGGAGCGGTCCCGAAGAGGCTGTAATCGATTTTTGGGAAGACGATATCTTCAAACTTCGGAACATATACTCCTGCTACACTATGCGTCGATGTAACAACTTCATCCGGCAGTGACAACTTTCTGTAATTAATCGCCGCAACGCTATTAAATAAGCCCTCATATACAACGATGATTTTTGCCATAGCTTCTGCTTCTTCCCACATTTTGTGGAACATTTCGCGAGTTTGTACAATAGAGGCCTGTATCTGCTGCTGTTTGAGCTTCAAGGTCGGCAGATAACGTTTGAAACGCGCCAGCGCATCACGCTGGTGCTTGAGTTCCGTTCGCGTATATTTTATCTTTCGTTTGGCCATATTTTTTCAGATTTTTTCTACACCTGTACAGGCTCAGGGACTTTTTCCGGCTCTTTTTGACGACTCTTTTTCGGCCAGTGCTTGTCAACGATAGTATCCCTGATGCCGGTCTCCTCCGGCTGGAAGCATTCGGCGAGAATTTCCCAGCACTCATCGAGCGCATCGAAAAGCTCTATATTCAAATTCAGGTTCATTATCCTATCTTCGAACAAATCACCGTACTGCAACAATCTGTCGTCCCACTCGGACAGTTCGAAGCCCATTTCCCTTTTTTCCCGGCTTTCATCGCATTGCGCATAAAGCTGAATACAGGCGTTCATAATAGCACGATGGTCGTCCCGTGTATCGCCGTTGACCAACTGTTTCAATCGTGACAAAGAGCCGAACGGCTCGATACGACTGTTACGCAAATAGAGCTGGCCTTCTGTTATATAACCGGTATTATCCGGGACAGGATGGGTGACATCGTCGCCCGGCATTGTTACACAAGCCAACACGGTCATGGAGCCTGCTCCGTCAAAATCAACGGCCTTTTCATATCGCCTGGCTAATTGTGTGTACAAGTCACCCGGGTAGCCGCGATTAGACGGTACTTGTTCCATAGTGATGGCGATTTCTTTTAAGGCATCCGAAAAAGCCGTCATATCCGAGAGAAGCACAAGAACGTTCTTATCCTGTAAGGCATATTGTTCACCTACAGCCAATGCCAGATCGGGTATCAGCAGACATTCCACCACAGGATCGGCGGCGGTATGAATAAACATAATAGTTCGTCCCAATACGCCGGCTTCATCAAAACGATGGCGGAAAATCAGATAGTCATCGTGACGCAAACCCATTCCGCCGAGAATAATAACCTCCGCATCGGCCTGCATACCGACTCTCGCCAATACATCATTGTACGGCTCACCGGCCACGGAAAAAATCGGCAGCTTCTGTGAGCCTACCAGCGTATTGAAAATATCAATCATCGGGATACGTGTATGTATCATTTTGTCGGGGACCCTGCGCTTGATTGGATTCACCGCAGGTGAACCGGTCTCTACCGCATCTGCTTTGACTTCGGGCCTGCCGTCCCTCGGGCGTCCGGAACCGTCAAAAACTCTTCCAAGTAATGCATCACTGAACGGAACTTGAAAGGAATGACCGAGAAATCGAATTTTATCTCCAGTGGAGACTCCTTCTGTGCCGCCAAATATCTGGAGACTGACCTGGTCATCTTCGAGACGGATAACCTGAGCAAGTGATGAACCGTGGTCTGTCGTAATTACAGCCAGCTCGTCGTAACCTATCCCCTGAGCCTTGACGGTTACGACATTACCGGCAATCTGCGAAATTTCGTCATAAAATACTCTCATTATGAACCGCCTTTATATCATTAAGCGTTATTTCCTTCTGTTGTGAAATCTTACAATTTATATCCTATCAAAATTTTAGTCACATATATCATCTTACACAGTTAGCTGTTCGAGTTCATCTTGCGTTTCTTCTTCGTCTTCTTCGGCATTACCCGCTTTATCAAGAAGCGACTTTATGTACCGGTCAATCTGGCCGAGCATTTCCTTAAAATCGCCTCGCTCGGTTTCCCTGTCATCCTTAACATGGGATTTTTCAAGCGGCTCATCTTCTCTTTCAGATTCCGGGACAACACCTGGATCCCAGGGAGCGTAGTTCCAGTTGAAAAACATACTGCTGATTTTCTTAAGTGTACGGCGCGCCTCGTCTTTGTTTTCAAATGAAAAATCCGTTTCCACGACTTCCAGTATCTTATCGAAAACAAAACGCTGACGGTCTGTCGATGTGGCTGCATCCACATCGTCAAAGGCGTTTTGCTGTAAAAAGGCGGAATCGAAAAATTCCGCCTTTAGCATTATTGTGAAATCTTCGATAGGCGTCCCTTCCTCGCCGACCACCGTCATCATCTGGCGAACTTCATCGCCCCGCCTGAGCATTTGATTTATTTTTACCACTTTTTTAGGATCAATAATACCGACATATTTACTCCAGCTATCCAGCGGGTCAATTGCCGGATAACGTCTCGCGTCACTGCGGGACCGGCTCAGGCCGTGAAAAGCACCCACGACTTTAAGTGTGGCCTGAGTCACAGGTTCGTCGAAGTTTCCTCCGGCGGGACTCACCGTACCTCCAATGGTGACCGATGCTATTCGTCCGTCATTCAATTCGATTGCCCCGGCGCGCTCATAGAAACTCGCGATACGACTTTCGAGATATGCCGGAAACGCCTCTTCACCCGGTATCTCTTCCAGACGTCCCGAAATCTCACGCATAGCCTGGGCCCAGCGGCTGGTCGAATCGGCTAAAAGCAGAACATTCAATCCCATCTGACGGTAATATTCCGCTAAAGTCACACCCGTATATACCGAAGCGTCACGAGCCGCTACCGGCATTGCCGAAGTATTACATATTATGATTGTACGCTCCATCAGACTGCGCCCGGTACGCGGGTCCTGCAACTCGGGAAATGCCCGAATAGTATCCACAACCTCACCCGCTCGTTCGCCGCAGGCGGTTATTATTACGATATCGACCCGGGCGTGACGAGAAGTAATTTGCTGCAGGACGGTTTTGCCGGCCCCAAAAGGTCCCGGAATACAATACGTACCGCCACGGACGATCGGGAACATGGAATCGATAATACGGACGCTCGTTACCATGGGCTTCGTCGGCAGTAAGCGTCTTTTGGCCACACACAACGGGCGTTTAACAGGCCAGTTTTGTTCCATAGTTACAGGGTGCTCATTGCCCGACTCATCGGCAAGAACTGCGATTTCTTTAGTAACGGGATAAGAACCTGATTCAACAACGGATTCAACTGTATATTGGCCATCCCAGCCAAAAGGCACCATAATGTTATGCTCGAATATCCTTTCCGGTACGCTGCCAAGAGCATCGCCGGGGCGGACCACGGTGCCGGTTTGAACCTTTGGGGTCCAATCCCATTTACGTTCGGTGTCAAGTGCATGAATATAATTCCCCGGCTGCAGAAAAAACCCGACCTTCTCTGCTAATTCCGGCAGTGGATTCTGAAGCCCGTCATATATCTGGCCCAACAGGCCCGGACCTAATACGGCCGAAAGCAGTTGCTCTTGAAATTCCACCTGGTCCCCTACCCGCAGGCCACGGGTCTCTTCGAATATTTGAAGGTCAACCGAATCACCGCGCACACGGATAACCTCACAGAGCAGCTTGACACCGTCGTTGCGTACACAATAACCAATGGCATTTTTAATCACCCGGTCATCAGTCTGGGCAACAACCATATTTCCAAAGACGGCTTTTATTCGTCCTTTCACAATAGTTCCTCACTATCAAATAATATCAAATTAATATTTATCTAATCAGACCTGTACTACATTAGTTTTCTTTCGTTGTTTCTTATCTGATAAAATCCGTCGCCATCGATGCAGAAGTATAAGTTTGGCGGCATATACTTCTATTTCACATGCGGCAAAGCTATACCATCTCCCATTTTCCTCGAGCCAGCCCCATCTTGCCTTGTCCAGGACTTCGAGAGCGTTAAGAGGATTAGAAGCCGCCGACCAGGCCGACAAGATATAACTATAATCCGTGTCCCGGTCCGCTAATTGCGGTGCTACTAAATATGGAGCAGAATCCAAATCAAGGATATGAGCGCGGGCCGTAACCAAAGCATTACGAAGGCCGACCTCGAAACCAATCCATGCTTTTAAAAAGCCGCTGTGTGTACATTTGGCTATAAATGCGGCATGGTGAAAATATCGTGACCACATTTCATCCACGGATATACGCTTATTTTCCTGCTCATGGGTTCCCTCTTCAGGTAAAAGGAAGTCCGGCAGCACAGGCTCGCTTTCGGCCTTATCAAGGGAGATAACAGCCAAATCGATTTCATCCGGCTTGATTTCTTCCGCCAACAATGCCTCATACTGAATAATATCGTCGCCCAGAAGAAGCACCTCAACGCTATCGACAGGACCGTTAGAGTCGATAATTCGCTCGAATAATTCACGTTTGCTCATAGGCGGAATGCTGCCCATCGGCTCCAAAACCGGCAGAGCACTTAACAGATATTCATAGCGACGGATTCTATTCATTTTTATTTCGGCTTTTAATGCGCAGACTTCCCGGATTCATAACACCGTTTTAATTCCCGGAATTTTCTGTTTTTTCAAGAAATTGCTGGAGATCAGGATCAATCATTTCCGCCAACAGCGATGTCACAGCCTCCGTACTCACTTCCACGGTTGAACCCTCTATTTTGAATTCGAAGCCGGATTTAGCCAGATTATATTTGACATCCACCTGAACATTCTGATTCTTAATCGAATGAGTAAGCTCCCTAAGCGCACTTTCCAGCAATCTGCTTTTAAGGTCTTTGGAGACATTAATCTCTGCTGTCAGTTTTTTCTCCGTGTCCGCCTTTACATAAGCAGGGATAACCTGATGCAAAACGGCTGCAAGAGTTTCTTCGTCGTTAAGAGCCTTTTCGACATTCCATTTCAGCAGAACGTTCAACTGCTGGCTCAATTTTTCACGGAGCATGTAAATCGCATCACGTGCAGCCAATTCCAGAGACGAATCCATTCTTGCTTTGATCTTCTGTGCTTCAGCTTCGGCTTCCGCAATTATACGCTCCGCCGCTTCTTTACCATCGGCAATAATCTTATCCGCCTGTTTTCTGGCATCGGCCTCAATCTTCTCGGCGGCCTTTCTACCGGCATCTACACCTTCCGATTCTAATGTTTTAACAAAGGTTTCTATATTTGTAGGCATATCCTAACTTCCTTTTCTTTTCATTTAACTCACAAGGTCAATTTTCCTGATGTTGTTCTTCTTGCTTTACCTTAGCCATTCACTTTATAAAGTCTGAATCACTTCAGTATTATATAAACGACAGTAATGATATCATTGGTCGTGTTATGCCTTTGAGGCAGGTCTGCCCGGTTTTCTATGTTTATCCCTGTACGTACCCTGTAATATAAAAATTCTCTAAAAAGCAATAAAATATACTATTATTGACCCAATAGCCAGAGATAATCTTCAAGAAAATATACTTTCAAAGCAATTGGTCAACCTTTGTCACGAGTTGTTTAACGTGAGCAAGTGATTTTTCGAATTGTGCCTTTTCCTTCTCGTTCAAATTCAGTTCAATTATCTTTTCGACGCCGTCTTTTCCAAGCATAGCGGGCACACCAACGAAGTATCCACCAACTCCATATTCGTTGTCGCAATAGGCACAGCATGAAATGACGGCTTTTTCATCTTTCAATATGACCTCAGCCATCCTTACGGCTCCGGCGGCAGGGGCATAATATGCGCTGTAGCCCAATAGATTAACAACCTCAATGCCGCCTTTTCTGGTCCGCTCTATCAACTCGGCGATTTTGCTTTCATCAAGCAATTCGGTTATTGGTATTCCGCTGACGGATGTAAATCTGGGCAAAGGTACCATGTCATCGCCGTGCCCGCCCATCAGGACGCATTTTATGTCTTTCACACTGACACCAAGCTCGGACGCTAGAAAGTAGCTAAAACGCGCCGAATCCAGCGCACCGGCCATCCCCATAATCCTGTTTTTCGAAAATCCCGTAATCTTAGCTGCGGCATAAACCATTGCATCCAGAGGATTGCATACGACAATAACGGTGCTATCGGGAGAATATTCGGCAACTTTTTCGCTAACATCCTTAACGATCTGTACATTTTTAGCCAGAAGGTCATCCCTGCTCATGCCCGGCCGGCGGGCAAGGCCGCTCGTTACAATTACAATATCACTATCGGCGGTTTTTTCCCAGTCGAGCGTTCCTGTTATTTCGGAATCATAAAGCTGTACCGGCGCCGCTTCGGCAATATCCAGAGCTTTGCCTTCGGCGAGACCTTCGACAATGTCGATCAGTACAATATCTCCAAGCTCTCTTGTCGCAGCAATATGTGCCGCCGTAGCACCGACGTTGCCGGCCCCTACTATCGTAATTTGATTTGTTCCCATAACGGGCTGCTATGTTATGCAAATCAGCAGGTTATGTCAACATGCCATTAGAGGATAAAAATGAAAAAGTCGATAGAAACCGCCGTTTGTTGTAGCGGGACATATTATTCAGATGCGGCATTTGACCGGTAATATTTACCTTGTAAGGTGTGGATCGAAAAATATCGCGATTGTAAACTTAAAAAATAAGGTTAACTTTAGTGGATTTTTATTTCTTAGCGAGAACCGAAGGTCGTTTACCCGACAGCGCAATACAACTAAAGCTACCACACCGGCTCTCTACTTTAAACCATACCTTACTTTAATGGTAAGCCATGGTATAGATGAACTTTTCCATCACCGGCTCCGGTGAGCACATCTGGATAATCATCTAAGTTCCAGTATCCGATAAACGGCCTGGATCGCGGTGTACCCGGAAGGTCGATTGGAACATTATCAGATTCAACAAATGTGTAACCGGAGAAAACCGGCTCCTTGTTGGTGCCGATATTTCTATAAAACAATAATTGTCCATCCGTGTTACCTGTGATGATGTCTAAACGACCATCCAAATCAATATCGAAAACTTCCGGGCTTGAGCGGCCGCTCGGCACAACCAGGTCCACGCCGTCTTCCTGAACTAAAGAATCGTAAATAAAGTCCGGCTCGGTATCGGTTCCCTCATTGATAAAAACATGTATCCTGCCATCCAAAGCTCCAACAACAAGGTCTTTCCTGCCGTCATTGTTCCAATCCACGACACATGGTGTCGCACGAGCCCCTACATTGATATTACTTTTCAATCCGGATTTTCCAGCCTTAAGAAACGATCCCGTGTCAAAAATAGGATAACTATCGGTCCATATATTCAGGAATAATTTAACACTACCATCGGCCTGACCAACGACCAGGTCTTTCATTTCGTCAGAATCCCAATAGAGAGCTCGCGGGAAACATCCGAGACAGCCGGAAGCCGGACAAACCAGATCGGACAAGCTCGACGTGTCGATGACCTGGGCATAGAATATATAATTATCAGAAAATCGGTGATTCGATTCAGTCCCTATATTAAGGTACAAGCTCACTTTCGCGTCTCCGAAACTGCCTCCCTCACCGATCATCAAATCCTGCAATCCGTCGTTATTCCAGTCGCATAACGACGGCACAGAGTAACCGGGTACCGCGATATCGAGACCATCGACCTGAACAAGCTGCTCCTGTCCAAGATTGATTATTTTACTGTCATTATCCGTCCAGCCGGAAGCAACAGTTACAATCTCCAGCCTGGCAGTTGGCAGATTAACGGCTCCGCTCGAATAAGTACCTCCGAGAGGCCCTGTCAGCATGAAAGTAATATAATTATCCGCTAAATCCTTTGACCAGTCATGCGTAATCTCTATCGTAGTCAATTCATAAGATTGGCTACTATGCTCAACGGTTCCCACGAGGCAATCTGCCGATTTATTCCCGGGATCGCTAAGAGCGACTTCGGGATTAAAAATCCAACTGTCGTCCGAGTCGTACCATAACGTTCTCTGGGTCTCAAAACCGTCAAAATCCATCATATCCGCCATAAAAGATGCCGCTGTTATATGTTCATCATCCGGTATGCATGAAAGATCAAAGGCAAACCATGCCTGTTCAACACCAATCTGGGCGATGCCGTCGCCAGGATCATTTATAGTAGGTGAAGATAAATCAACCGGAGTCAATATATATGTCTTCGGTTCACCCGACGGTACATTAGGATCATCCGATGGTTCATTCGGGTCGCCCGCGGCATCTACCGGATCATCTGTCGGCTTAAGAGGATCTTCCGACGAGCCAGATTCATATACAATAGTCAGTGTAGAATACCCTAATGTCACACCCCAGGCGCTTGATTCATTATTTTCATCATTACGACCCGCATCGATATCGATCCACATATCCGCTTCGCCGTCGATAAGAGTCAACATCGCATCAGAACTGAAGGTGAGTGTTGTAACGCACCAATCAGCCTTATAACCATCCGCATTCGATTCATTATGATTGGGGATAAGATGGCCTATGTATATGTCGTCGGCATAAATATCATGTACTTCCTGTTCTAATACATCAACATCCCATGCATTAATTTCCAGCGTAGCGGAAATAATATCAGTAGGTGGTTCTTTGAAGGTAATTGTATGTGTCCAGCCCCAGTCCTGGTTATTTTTACGAAAGTACGGGGAAAAGAAATAGGGATGATAATCTGTGGGTGCACTATCAGTGAACCAGTCGCCCCAATTCGTTGAATCCTGTGTACCTGTAACCACAAAAGTTTCCGCAAAGCCGTTCAATGCAAGAAGCAGACATATAAACGCACAAATTCCTATAGATTTTCGCATGGTCACCCTCTTTTTATGTACCGTTTCATTTACTTTCGAAAAAGTCCTCTTTCGAGTGCCATCGACACCCTAAAGAACCACTGTTGTGAAGCAGATATCAGGGAATGTATGAATAGAAACCTGCTCACCGCCCATCCGTGAATAAACAGCATTTTACCCAATTTAGCAGAAAATATCAAGCAAAAAAATATCGTAAGTTTTACTAAGATAGCTCGCTGCTCCGGTTGTTTTTATAGGTCTTCCTAATTCTGTGATAAAGCCGAATATCAGTTCTTCCAGTTCACCGGATTGTTTATTTGACAAATTACGCCGGATTGTGGATAATATAATTGAGAGTATTATTTACGCCTTTTGAGAGGAAGACCTATGCATCTGGTCGTTAAGCAAAGTGGTCGTATTACAAACGAATTCAGATTCGATAGAGGTCCTATATACATAGGCAGACACGCCCACAGCCAGATTCTTCTGCCGGACCTGACCGTATCGAGGCAGCACGCCGCTATCTTCACAACGCAGGACGGCAAGTGGATGGTTGAAGACATGGATTCGGCCAACAAGACATATCTCAACGGCAAAGAAATCCGAAAGGCCGAAATCAAGACCGGAGATAGTATTCGTATCTCGGATTTTATTATCGAGGTCGATCTCGAAATCCAAATCGACACAGGTACACAAATCCATCTTGATGATACCCTTGTCCCGGCAACCGGCAAGGCAGCCATTGCACGAACCGCATCGGCCGGTGAAATTATAATAAGAAAACCCGACGCCCCGCACTCGCCGGACATCAAGCTGCCGGCTAAAAGGATAAATGATTTTCTCCAGGCCACCGAGGAAATTTGCAAAGCCAATGGTCCCGATGAAATGGTGAAAACCTTGCTGGATATCACGACAAAGCAGTTCGGTGCACACCATACATGGTGCGCTTTGAGAAATCTTCCCGAAGGGCCAATGACCTCTCACGCAGGCAAACGCAGTGACGGCCGCGGAGTGGAGCTAAAAGATATAAAAGTCAAAGAAAGAATCACCGAAGCTATAGATAAGGGTCAGTTCATACTTCTGCCGCGAGTCCCAACACCGGCAAAACAACAAAAAATACGCTCGGCGATTATAGCACCCGTGATAGACCCTTCCGGCTGCTTCGGCGTTTTATATGTCGATAACGCGATGGATAATCAGAGCTATAACCTAAGTGACCTCGATTACCTGATGCTGATTGCAATCCATACCGCCGCAATCGTCGAGAATTTCTAAACCTGGACTCAAATGATAATTCCATCTCTCGATAGGCTTAAGTGAATAATTTTTTTAAATTCATTCAACTCACACAAGCGATTTGAAATAGTCAATCATATCCGGTATTCGGTCGAGCGTAAGAAACAGCAAAGATAAAACAGCGATAATCCACATAGCAGATTTGACTTCCCGTACTTTACCGGACACAACTTTTATAATCGTAAATGATAGAAACCCGAACGCCAGGCCCGTGCTGATGCTATAGCTAAGGGCAATCATAACCATGATAATAAAGGCGGGAAATGCCTCTTCAAGATTGGCAAAATCTATTCTCTTGACTTCCTTGGCCATAAACAGCCCCACCATAATAAGTGCCGGAGCTGCGGCATATTTCGGCACCGTACTTACCACCGGTACGAAAATCAAAGCAAGCAGAAAAAGAAGGCCGGTGACAATCGAGGTCAATCCCGTCCGCCCGCCCTGCTCGATTCCCGTCGCCGATTCGGCAAAAGCCGTCGTTGGTGACGTCCCAAATACAGCACCGACCATCGTGGCGGCGGCATCGATTCCCAATAATCTGTCCAACCCCTTTATTCTGCCCTGCTCGTCGGACATTTGAGCCTTATGACAGCAGGCTACAAGTGTCCCTATACTGTCGAACATGTCAATGAACATAAAAGTGAAAATACTGCCGAAAAAGCCCCATTTCAAGGCACCGATGATATTCAGCTTGAAGGCTATGGGGCTGACATCGAGGCTCGAAGTTATATATTGCCGGGGTAAATCTATTTTCCTGAAAACAACCGCGGCGAGCGTGGCGACAACAATACCCCATAAAAGCGAGCCGGTTACCTTTTTAATCTGCAGATAGACCATTACAAACAGTCCCAAAAGGCCTATCAGAACGGTCACCGTCATCGGCCCGGCAGAGACCAGCGTGTTTTCATTACTGACTATAATACCTAAATCCTGCAGACCGATGAAGGTAATGAATAATCCTATACCGACACCTATGGCCGAAATGAGCGATTTAGGTATCGCTTCGACAATCATTCTTCTTAGGCCCAGCACGGTTAATATCAAAAAGAACGATCCCGCAATAAACACTACACCGAGGGCGGTCGGCCAATCCATTTGCTTTGATACAACCAAATAGGCAAAAATCGAATTAAGCCCCAGTCCCGGCGCCATAGCTATGGGTGAATTCGTCAGAAATCCTACGGCAAGGGTGGCACCACCGCTCATAATACATGTAATCACAATCAACGCTTCCTTGTCCATGCCGGTCGCACTTAAAATAGAAGGATTGACGGCGATAATATAAGCCATTGTTAGAAAGGTCGTTATCCCCGCCACAATTTCAATTTTAATGGACGTATTTTTATTTTTGAGTTGAAAATACTCGCTTATCATCTTAATCCCATGAATATTCAATGCTATAAACAAAACATTTGAAAGCCAATATTTCTTTAAACTTGATTGCACCAAATCTCATTGGCCTGCCTTGATAAAAATATATAATTGAATAATGCGAGCGAGAGGAGTCGAACCTCCACGTCCAAAAGGACACAAGGACCTAAACCTTGCGCGTCTGCCAGTTCCGCCACGCTCGCAAAAAATATTCCGTCATCGGTCCTCCATCGTCAGTTGTCCGCATTCTTTTCTTCAGTTATCTTATCAATGCGTTTCTCTGCCTTTTGCAGTATCGTCCTGCAGTGCTTGATAAGTGCCATCCCTTTTTCATATTGCTCCAGGCTGTCCTGCAAAGGGACCTGGCCCTGCTCAATCTTGCCGACGATGCTCGTAAGCTCTTTGATAGCATCCTCAAAGCTCATTTTCTCTATTTCTTTTTTAGGCTTCTGTTCTGCCATTTATTTCTCTTTCACTATTATTTGTTGTTACCTTTTTACTCTTTTACTTTTTTGTCACTTTACTTTCAATCAAATTCTCGCCGGCAAGCTCCGTCGTCATGTAATCTCCGACCTGAATGTCCTCCGAAGTTCTGATCAACAAGCCGGTCTTTTTGTTAGTTGTTATGCTGTATCCCCGTTCCAAAACAGACTTAGGATTCAGTCCTTCCAACCGATTCGCTGCGGCGGTAAGCTGCATACTCAAGTTGTTGACAATTGTATTAATCCCTGTATTCGCCCGACTTAGCATGTTATTCAGATCGAGCGTTCTCTTGCCTAAAATTCGATGAGGCTCAATTCCAACAACCTTCTCGTATGCTTCGGAAAGATTCCGGCGTGCATCAACTGTATGCTTTTGCATAGACGCAATCAATTCAACTGCCAGCTCGTCTAACTGCTGCTCGGCATTACGTACAAGCAAGAGCGGATTTCTAAATACTGCTCGTGCTAAAATAGTCTCAAGGTCCTGCCGAGCCAGTCGGACTCCCGATTTTATTTGACCGGCCAACCTGTGTTCTATACTAACCAATTGCTCCAAAACTTCCCGCATATCCGGAACCGCCACGACTCCTGCCTTGGTCGGTGTAGATGCTCTGGCATCGGCAACAAGATCCGCTATTGTGGTATCAACCTCGTGACCTACGGCACTGATGACAGGTATGTCCGAAGCGAATATAGCTCTGGTCAAAATTTCCTCATTGAAAGCCCACAGATCTTCCAGTGACCCGCCTCCCCTACCAACAATTAAGACGTCAAGTTCCAGTTGCTTGTTACGCTTGTTTATATCTTTTAAAGCGGCAGAAATTTTCTCCGCTGCACCTTCACCCTGAACCGGCACAGGATATAGAAACAATTTCACACAGGGCCAACGGCTGCGAATACTATCTACAATATCATGCACCGCCGCTCCCGTCTCGCTGGTTATAATCCCTATCCTCTGGGGAAACTTAGGAATCGCTTTTTTTTGTTCATCGTCAAAAAGTCCCTCAACTCGAAGTTTTTTTACCATTTGCTCAAATGCTAATTGTAAAGCTCCGACGCCGGCAGGCTCTAGCTTATCTACATACAATTGATACTTTCCATCCCTTAGAAAAACGTCAACATATCCAGTAGCAAGAATCGCCATCCCATTATCAGGTTTGAACTTGACCTTCGAAAAACTGCTACGCCACATTACACAAAGAAGGACCGAATTCTCATCCTTCAGTTTAAAATAGCAATGCCCGCTTGTGTGGACCTTCCAGTCGCTTATTTCACCTTTGACTATCAAACGAGACGGCAGCGTTTGCTCAAGGGCCGCCTTAATCAGAGAATTAATCTGGCTGACCGTATATATTTTATTATTCTTTTGCATTTCACAAATAAACCAGTAAAAGCTATCACCACCGGCAACGATTACCGATTATAAATCTAAATATTCGCCTCATCAATTTCCAAATTAATTTCGATTCTAACCCGGTTATATTCAAAGTTTACAGATAGTTTTATAGGACCTGGGTTGTAAATTATGGATGCACCCTGTTAGAACCTGAATAAAGGAAAAACTCAGGCAAATTCGCTTTTTAACAATATTATCGGAATCCATACCCCACTAAGCCTCTATTTTACCTATTTTTTCTATTTGCACGATGTAAGCTTGACAAAAAGCCGATTAACAGATTAAATTGCGATATCTACGGGTGGTACTCCCACGGAGGGGGGGTGTCCATTTTCTATTACACATAACCACAAAAAGATATCGCTAATGGATTGCTGAAATAAGGCTACTACTTTGGAGCTATATCCTTTGACGTATTCAAAGAGACATAATTTTATAACTCGAAGACCTGGATTGTCGAAATTCACAAATCCGAGAGCGGGCAAAGTGCCGGTCTGGTCTATCTGGATTATTGCGATTATACTTCTAATATCATCAGGCATAGCTTATCGCGCACTCGCATCATTGATTGTCAAAACTGCAATTAATCTGCCCCTGCCCTTAAAAACACTCCCAATAGTCATCGGTGACTGGGCAGGCATGGAATTGTCTATTCCGACAACTACGCGTGAATACATGGAGACAAACTTCGCAGACGATTACATCAGTCGCAGATATATAAACGGCCGGAGCCAAACATACGTGGACGTTTACATTGTATATTGTACCTCCATGCCGGGTGGAATGTTGGGGCATCAGCCACGTGTTTGTTATCCGGGAAATGGCTGGATTCATGAAAGCACGGAAAAATCCCAACTTCTGACACGAGAAGGGAGAGAGATACCTTGCTTAATACACAGATTTCATAAACCGGCCCCGACATACGATGAAATAGTTATCCTTAACTTTTACTTAGTGAATGGACAACTGGCAACCAATCAGAGCGGCTTTAGCGGTGTCTTCGGCCGAAGATACAACCTCAGCAGAAATCCGTCTCGGTATGTGGCACAGGTCCAAATAAGTTCATTGTTGGAAAATTCAGTAAGAAACGCAGCTGTTGACATGACAGAGTTGATACTTGACTTGCTCCCGGATGAAAATGGCTTCGTCAGAGCAGTTGAATACATTCAACCTGAGAGTGAAGCCCAGAGCAAGGCAAAATAGAATAGTAAAGTAAGTGCTTTTATTACAACAAGTTAACCATAAAAATCGGCGCCCCCGACGGGGACGGAGTACGCCTGAAGGAACAATTCAAACTACTTGATGTCTCTGCCTTTAATAAATGGATAACACTATAACAAAAAAGGAAAAACTACAAAACGATCTTAACAAAACCAAAGGCCAAACGGACCTGCGAGGAGAATTCCTGCAAGGTAAAGAAGATATTGAAAGTATAAGCAGGGATTGGGACGAATTATTCGCCCGCGCGAAAGACGCACCGGCATACTTTTCACGCACCTGGATTCAAACTTTCATAAACCAGAACCGATTCAAAGGAAAGCCCTGCTTAATCGTAGTCTGGGACGGCTCAAAACTTGTAGCTTTATTGCCCTTTTCAGTCCAAAACCTGTATGGAATACGAATCGGTAAGTCAATCGGTACAGAAGAACCTTCTTATCTTGGACTTTTGCTGGATCCGAAATATCCTGAAGCTATTGCAATTGTAGCAAAGACCTGGATTCGGGAAAAAGTCGCGCATGTTTTCCAAAACAAGCATGTGTTCTCACTGGACAAGGTGACACAAAATCTTATTACAGAATTTAACCATCACGGTTTTACTTATAAATATGGCTATGAGCGAATTTGCCATTGCATAGAGTTGGGATGTTCCTTTGACGAATATTTGAAAAAATTCAAATCTACAAAGTCACGACAGACAATACGCAGGAAAGAACGAAAGCTTTATGAAAATAAAAACGTGAAGCTTACACATTTAACCGGCGATGAAATAACTCCACCAATTCTCGAACGAATCGCTCAAATTCAAAAAGAAAGCTGGATGAAAAAACGTGGAGCAGCGGTCCTGGGACAGCCGTTTTATCAAAACCTGTTAACGAATATGGCCGAAGCCGGCCTAAGCTCCCTCTGGTTGATGACGATTGACGGAGATGATGCCGCATTTGTTTACTCCTTTATAACAAATGGGAAATTATATTATCACTGGCCGGCATTCAAATTGAAATATGAGTCAGGATTATCTATCGGGCAAATTCTCCTTATGCAGATTATTCGGGATGCGTGCAAAAATAACATCCGATTCTTCGATTTCGGACACGGTGACGCAGAATATAAAAGATTCTGGGCCAACAAAACTCACAATGTTTTCTGGGTTGTTGCGGGCCGGGGTTTCCCGGGGCGTATAGTGATTCTTTGTTACAGAATTGCATGGTGGCTCGCCGGACACAGGAAACTGTTCCAATTTTACCGCCGCCTGAAGAATTATAAAAAAAGAATTACACATTCGCTTCCTTCAAGTGACAATTAACTAAACATGGTAATTCAAACAGATAAAATTCCCGCTTTGATCTGCGGCGACGATTTCCCGGCATACGGTACAATTCGCGCATTAGGGCCGAAAAATGTCCCGATTTACCTGGTTCATCACAATAAAAACTCATTCGTAAAACGTTCGCGTTTTCAACAAGAAAGGGGGACTAAATGTTTCTAATCGCAATAACTCAAAAACCGATTAAAGAAAGGTTCATTCAAAATAAATGTAACATTAGTCAAATAAAGGCAGGATTGCTCTCGGCAACAATTGTTACTGATAATTTTTTATCGCGTTATTCCGCAAATTTGGATGGGTTTTCGATTATCGAGTCTCCGCTCATTAGCCAGCCGGAAGTAAGGGAAGTAATTCTGTCAGAAGTGATTTTCAAAAAGAAGGAAAATAAAATTTCCGTATTCAAACCTACTATATCGGGCAGACCTATTTATTATCATATAAACTCAAAGGGAGAGTTTTATTGTTCTACACATATATCGATGCTAAGGAGAGCGGGCGTAACGATTGAGGAAAACGCTGATGTTTTACCTGAATTTTTTGTGTATCGTTATATCACACCGCCTAAAACATTATATAAAGACATAAACCAGCTTTCTATAGGCGCAGGGCTCGATATTGCACTTGTTAATGGAAAGTGTCTCATTGAATCAGAACATAAATATAATCCTCTAAATGATAAGTCAACAATTTTTTCGGAATCCGTTTCTATAGATGAAATCACCGAAAAAATATACGGGAATTTATTTCAGTCTATTAATCTGTTGGATCCGATTAGTCACAGACTTTCTGTTATTTTAAGCGGCGGATTGGATTCGTCGGTTTTATTTGCTGTTTGTAAGAAGATTTACGGCATAAATAAAAGTTATTCTACTTCCTTCCCGTTCGAAGATTTACTTAATGATGTCGAAAAGGAATACGCCTTATCGGCAGCAAAGTCATTTAATTCCGATCATTGCCTTTATCAGACCAATATTAAAGAATATCTTTACGGTTTTTTAGAATCGATATCAGCCGCTGAAGAACCGATTCAACATTTGCAGTCTGTTTTGATATATTTATTATTTAAAAACGGTGTTCCCGACAATAGAAATATAATAATATCAGGATCAGGGGCGGACGGACTCTTCGGAATAAATCTGCACCATATAATATATCGTTGGAATAGACATAAAACCTTTTATAAATCACTGTCTTTGGATCCGTTGTTTTTTCTCATAAAGCTTTTATCGAGAATTACAAAAAGAGGCCGTGGTTGTATCAGCGTAATAAATGCCAGTAAATGTATCGATAAACAATTGGATGATCCCGACAATTTTATATATTCTTTAACGAATTATGGAAGTGAAGATTGGGTTTGTGAATATTTCAACGTCGGCAGGAAGGATATAATTGAAAATAGATATGAATCCATAAGGAAATTCGAAAATTATTCGATATACGATATATTAACAATGCTCGATATTATCACTGATGTCTCTCTCACTAAATCCATCTGGTCAAAACTCAGTGAAGCTGGCGGTAAGATAATGTATTGTGCTTATTATAACAGTGAGCTTCTGCGGAATGCATTATCTATAAAATGGGAAACCAAACTAAAAGAGTCCAAGTATATATTACGTCGCATTGCTAAAGATTTACATATCGCTGATTTTATCATAGAACGTCCGAAATCAGGATTTGGTATCGCTCCGAGTAAATGGGCAAATAAGGGGGGGATTTTTGATTCTCTGATTCCTTTGGCATCGAAGTGCTTCGATATAAATATAATTACACATTTTCAGTCTGTTGAGCCAAAGAATGCGATGACATTCTGGAACATATTGAATTATTCGATTTGGAAACGCCTTTGCATAGATAACGAACCGTTGGATGTTTTGAATGAAGAATTGTCGAGAAGCATATCAGATCATAATTATTGAGTTAGTCTTGTGTTTGATGTTCAGGGAATCTTTATCTTATTTTTATCTAAGTCTGTCATTCGTTCAACATCCAATTAGGATCGGACTTTAGGCTGGTGTGATTGATGTATTGGATTTTGCCAATACAGCATTAATAAAATCAACTCACAATCTACTTGTATCGATTATCTATATGGACCTGAAGATTAGCCAATGATACATTCAAAGCCTATGCAAGAAATGCCTGATAATTTTCAAGTAAATACAATAGAAAGTATCGAAGAGATCGAAAGCATTCGTCATATATGGGAAGAAATGCAGGCAAAGGAAAGCCATCCGAAAGTAAATGCCGATATAGACAGGTATCTTTCAGCCATAAAATCCACCAAAGAACAAATACAACCGCATATAATTCTAGTCAAACAAAACGACATCACAGTTTCTATGCTAATAGGTTATATTCATAAAAATACTCTTAACTGCAAGCTTGGAAGAAAACCTGTATTCAAACACTCCCTTAGAACGCTCAGCGTAATTTACGGCGGAATTCTCGGCACTCCCTCCGAAAAGATTATGAATTCAATATTCGGCGTATTATTCAAATACTTACGATGCGGCGAAATAGATGTTATTCATTTCAATCATCTGGATATCAATTCTGAATTATATCAAGCTGCTCGACACAAATCCTTTGCACTCTGCCGCAGTTATTTTACAAAAGTCGAAATCCATCGGAGCATGTCGGTCCCTCAAAACATCGAAAAATTCTTACATAATTGCTCAAAAAAACAAAGACAAAATCTTAAAAGATACGTGAGGAAACTTGAAAAAAAATTCCCCGGGCAGGTAAAGATGGTGACGTATTCCAATGAAACCGAAATCGAGCAAGCAATAACGATAGCCTCCTACATATCATCACAGACATACCAGAGGGCCTTTCATGGAGGTATAAATGATGACAGCATAACACGAAAAATGTTCAATAACGCTGCAAAAAAAGGTTGGTTAAGGATGCATATCCTTTATATTAAAGATGAGCCGTGTGCATTCGGATACAGGCTGAAATACAGAGGTACTTATTTTGCAGAGGCAATCGGTTATTTGCCTAAGTGGGAAAACTTTGGTGTCGGTCATGTATTATTTTACAAGGTCATGGAAAAAATTTGCGACGACCCAACGGTAAACAGACTCGATTTTGGTTTCGGTGACGGTTATCACAAGCAATGGGGCAAAACTAACTCACGAAAGGAAGTCTCGATATACATCTTTGCACCGCGATTTTATCCCATATTAGTAAATCTGGTTTTTTCATTAACTGCTGGAATTACCCTATTAGTTCAATATTGCGTTACGAGATTGGGTATATTTAATTCAGTACAACAATACCGTCGAAAAAAAACATGGACAAAAAAAAACAAAAAATTACAGATTTATGATGCTCTCCAAAGACAAAGATATCCAGACAGAAGAGTACAACAAAAATAAAGTACGAGATATCTCCATACGCCAGGCCGGATATGAAGACATAGATGCGCTGGTTGAAATCTGCAAAAAGAATTTTACTGACATAATAGTATGGCAGATACCACTATACTTCCTTAGAAAACGCTGGGAATTTATCCTTTCATCAGACGCTGCCGAAACCTGGATATGTACAGTAGATGGCAAAACCGTAGGATTAGCAACCTTAATATTCGACGCCGCCACTTATAAACAAAAAGTACGTCATTTCAATGGCGGACTTTTGAAAAAAATGTGTTTTTATCTTATGTGCCCCCGGCTGTCGTTTCTAAAATCATTAAAAAAAATACATATCATCGCTTCAGAAGATAATAAAAATAAATCCATAATAAAGAACGAAACAATTCCGGCAAAATGCACATGGATTGAACCCCTTGCAGTTTTACCAGATATGCACAGGAAAGGTATAGCAACAAAATTGCTTGAACACTGTAAAAGCAGGACCATTCAACTTAAAATGTCAGGAATCAAGCTATTAGTAAGGCCAAACAACACAGCTGCAACTCGTCTTTATGTAAAGCATGGTTTTATTTGTTCCGATTACAACACACATACTGATACTTACATACTAATACTCAAGGAAAAGACAACTGATGAAATAAAAAAACATTGAATTAATTTCAATCCTGAAAGAATCAATTATGGAATTCAATTTTATTAATTTAGCAAATCTTCCAAAACTCTCATGGTGTGCTATCATGGAACGTGGCAGTGAAAAAGTCAATGTTTATTGCGGGAGCTGGATCGAAACAGATGCCTCAAGCTTTGTGGAGGGAGCATGGAATTTGTCGTTTACGGAGCGTGAGTTCGACAAAGCCACTGTATTTATGGGATCCGGCGGAAAAATCATAAATAAAAAAGTTATTTTCGCGACTCCCACACATACTCTGGAAAGAATTTTCACTTTAAAAAATGAAAACTCCTTATACGTTTCGAACTCCTTGTCCTTTGTGCTGTCTCTTTCAAAAAATGAAATGGACCCTTCATATATTGCCTACCAATCTGATTTTGACTCAATTACTCTCGGTCTTGATAAATATGTGAAATCGTCACCTTTAAATAATGGTATGAAAGTAGAATATTTCTGCCACTGCAATATTGAAGTTGATAAGGAACTGGAAGTAATGACAGTATCAAAAAACAAGGTCTCCGACTTCAAAGATTTTTATAACTATAGAAATCTACTTGTTTCAAATATTCGTGCTATGGCTAATAATGCTCTATCCGAGCATCGTGCAAGGAAATATGAGTTACTTGCAACCGCTTCGAGCGGATACGATTCGGCTTGTGTAGCCGCGCTCGCACATGAGGTAGGCTGTAGAGATATTTTCACATTCAAAAATGCCAATCCCAAACACCAAATATTCGGAGAGGATTCTAATATTAGGAAGGAAAGTGATGATAGTGGCAAAGTCATAGCAAAGATATTGGGATATGAGAATATCATTTTACGAGATCGGTGGAGCTATCTGGATCAAAAGACAGATATTTACGAGGCGGAGGCTTGTGCTTCAGGTAACCTGTACTACGATCCTATAATTATATGCGAGGACGATATTAAGCAACACGTCCTTTTGACAGGTCATCACGGCGGAGCAACCTGGACAACGGATCACCAAAAAACCAACGCCGAACTTAAGGGAGGAGGTTTGAGCGGCGCTTCTATTTGTGAATCTCGTCTACGCATCGGTTTCATTCACGCTCCAGTGCCTTACATAGGTAGTTATCGGTTTCCTTCAATAAACAAAATTACTCTTTCCGAAGAAATGTCCCCCTGGATGCTTGGTACTCATTATGACCGTCCAATCCCGAGGAAAATATTAGAAGAAAAAGGCGTACCACGTGATATTTTCGGCCATACGAAGAAAGCGATACAAGTGCCATTAATAGGGACTAAAAAGAACATGCTTAGCAAGATGAGTGATAAAACGAAAAGGTCGTTCTTGAAATTTCATAATAGATATAAGCGAGAAAGGAGCTTAGTAAGACAACTTTATTATGACTTGATGACAGGTTTGTATCTGATTCTCAGCCCCAGAATATTTGGCAAAATACTAAGTAAAGCAGGAATGCCTAAAAAGGCAAAGGCTGTTCATAATTTTGCAAAGACACGTCTTTTCAAATTTGGTCGAAATCCCCGAACTGCGAGCTTTCTTCTACCCTGGGGCGTGTCAATAGTCAAAGATCGATACAATCTTGAAAAAGCAAAGAATCAGGAAAACTTTTCTTAATGCGGATCTAAATAAATAAGAATGAAAGAAAAAATCGTTGGCATACTCGGAGGTATGGGGCCGGAATCTACGGCAGAACTATTCCTGAAAATAATCCAAGCCACCCCAGCAGAAAAAGACCAGGATCATCTTAGAATTATCATAGACAATAACACCAAGATTCCTGACCGTACAGATTCTATTCTAAGAGGAGAAAAAGAAAAAATACTGGAAGCGATGAAAGAATCACTGTCAGGATTAGAAAATTATGGCGCGGAGATAATCGCAATTCCCTGTAACACCATTCATTTTTATTGGGACGATATCACGGCTTTAACAAAAGTACCTATTATAAATATGATTCAAGAAGTGTCTTTATTTATCGACAACGAATACTCCCGGATAAAAAAGGCCGGTTTGTTAGCAACAACTGGAACAATTGTCGGGCAGATATACCAAAGATACATCCAAAAAGATATTGCCGTGCCCAACAATGAAAATCAAAAAAAATTGATGGACGCTATTTACGGGAAATCAGGTATCAAGGCAGGGTGTAAAGGAAAAAACATCTTACAAAAATTCAAGGATGTCTCAGAGTCTCTAAGAAATAAAGGAGCCGAAGTAATAATAGCAGGTTGCACGGAAATATCCCTTGTATTAAGCGAGGAGATTGTCGGATTACCGATAATTGATCCGTTAGATGTACTTACCAAATCCGTTATTCGAAAAGCCCGGCAAAAATAAATATAAACTAAATGAATCACAGAAAAAACATAGATTAAAAAGGCATCGAGAAAGAATCGCAGAACGCTAAGATGCTATCTATTAACTGCTATATGATTAATGCGATATCGGCTAAAATTAAACTAATACAAGGTAACAGTCTGAAAGCCAGAAGCGCCCGCGGGGTGATGACACTTGGTATAGGTACAGGCGTCGAGAGGGTATTACGGCTTGCACGCATGATGATTCTGACGCGGCTTTTGCTACCCGGCCAGTTTGGGCTAATGGTTCTTACTTTGACCCTTGTGAACGTTTTCGAGGCCTGTACTGAGGTAGGAGTCAAACAGTCGATCATTCAAAACAAACGTGGTGCCGATCCTGACTACCTGAACGCAACCTGGTGGTTTCAGTCAATCAGAGCGGTTGGGCTGTTCGCAGTTGCAATACTTGCCGCTCCTTCGGTCAGCTCATTTTACGATAAGCCGCATCTTCTGAGATTATTCCAGGTTTCATGTCTTGCCATAATATTCAGAGGCATTATCAGTCCACGCGCACACGTACTTCAAAAGGAATACAAGTTCGGAAGATCGGTATTACTCATCCAGGGCAGTGCCTTACTTGGCACCGTTGTGACAATCTGCATTGCTCTTTATACAAAAAATGTCTGGGCTTTAGTCGTCGGTTACGTATCAGAGCAAGGTATATTATGTCTGCTATCATACATACTGGTGCCTTTTGTACCGAAATTCCATATCAACAGAGAATGTATGAGGGAGCTGATAGCATTCGCTCGTAATATGTTCGGATTGCCGATACTAACATTAATCGGTCTTGGAGCGCCTGTTTTTGTACTCGGAAAAGTTGTTTCAGAAGAGAAGTTGGGATTATATTCACTCGCAGCTCAACTTGCCACCTTACCGACTTCTCTTTTCGGCAAAATAATAAGCCCGGTTTTACTTCCCGGTTTTGCCCAGAAACAGGACGACAGGAATGCACTATGCCGGATTGTCCTGCAGATAAGTCGTCTGATAGCTGTGGCAACCATACCTTTAGTAACTTTTATGGTGGCTTGTGCCAGCGGCCTTTTGCTGTTAATGTGGGGTCGGCCGGAATACGTCAATGTTACTATTCCATGTGCGGTGTTAAGTTCGATAATCTTCGCACGTACTGAGGCGGCAATCCTGAGTACGACATATATAGCAGTCGGTCAGCCCCAGCTTCATCGTCGTTTCGTAATCTTCCGTATGGTACTTGTACTCGCATTCATTTATCCTGCAGTTATTCACTTAAAATTATTGGGAGCTGCCATAGTAGTCGTCATCGGAAGTTACATACCTTTATTGATGCAGATTTTCTGGTGCAAAAGGGTGATACCACTGAAATTCGAACAGTATATACGCTGTTATATCCCCGGTTTATTATTGGCATTTCCGCCGATAATTGTAATTAGATTATTGCTTCTATTCGGCGTTGATTCTCTGATAATAATTTTAACAGCCGGTGCCGCAGCATTATTCCTGACATACGCAGTATATTTCGGAAATATCCTCTTTTTGGGAAATAACAGAAACTTACCAGTAAATGACAAAGCATCCGTCACCGCTTCAATTGCGGAATGATACAAAATATAGTCAACGTTAAACACTACTCTCAAACTTTTAAGTCGTTAAGGATTGAATTTTTTAGATCAACCGGTTGTTATCTTTATTAGCAGAACCATCTCATTATGTGCGACTTCCTTATAAGTTCACGCGGACAATACAAAGGCAAACACTTGCTCGAACTCTTAAAAGCTCCCTATGGAGAACGTGCACCACAAGGGAAATTCTTCGATTTCCAATGGGGCAGCGTGGCGATACTGGAAGAACGACTTGCCCGTAACAATAATATTTATACTATAGGCGACACTATTTTTGCCTGGGTCGGCGACCTGATAACGGACCTATCCGTCACAGCCGCCAAGGAGTTCATCGGTCGGGTGGCTGATATAAGTAAACACGAATCGAATGAATCCGATTTCCTGATGCGCGACAGCCTGTTCGAAAAATTAAACGGTGCTTTTGCCATTTTGACAGCTCATGCGGATGGATTTTCAATCATAACAGATCCTATGAATTTTACGCCGGTATATGCCGGCATGGACACACAAAATAACATTGTCTCAATCGGTACCCATCCTGATTTAGTCGCATGTATCAGTAGCGATGATATCTGCATTGACGAAGTCTCGGTAGCTGAGTATTTGTCCTACGGCTGCTCGACTTTTCCAAATACGATGCACAGCAACGTTAAGGAAATAAATCCGGGAAGACTCCATATAAACACCACCAAAAACAAAAAAATCTGTCTGAAGGAATATGTCTATTGGTTACCACCACAAGAGATTAGTGAAAACTATGGCGAAAACGCATTAGCCGAAGAATTACGTAACGCATTTACTTCCGCCGTCAGAGACAGGTGTAATAATAAAAAAGTAGCGGTGTTACTAAGCGGCGGGCTCGATTCAAGATTAATTATGGCGTTAGTACCTGAGAACGTTGACTGTATCGGCTTAACATTCAGTGAAAGTTTTAACAGGGAAGCAAAAACAGCTAAAAAAGTCGCCGAATGTTACAACCGAAAATGGTTCAATTTGCCAAGAGATCGTGAATTCCTCGGCAACAGCATGGTCGGTATTGTGAAACTTTTAGGCTGCGAATGCGAGTGGATTAGTGCGCATGCGTACGGCTTCACCGAAAATATTTCCGATTTTAATGTTGATTGTTTGCTTAGCGGCCAGATGTTTGACAGCTACCTTAAAGGCATTCTCGCATTAGATTTCGTCATAAAAAAATCGTTATTCGGGTTATTGCCTCCTCATTACGAAAAAAGATCATTCGACTACGTTTACCAGGCAGACAATTCTTTAAGGGATGTCGATACGGAATTCTGGAATACTACTTTAGTGCAGGATGTTCTTGATAATGTATATGAACGCAGGCGTGAATATTATGAAGCATATCACGAACGTAAGCACAGAAGTGTGGAACTGCTGTTCTTAGACCCCTTCTCACAATTCATGGATACTGCAAACTGGTTCGGTGATAGAAAGCTGCTGCCGGTTCAATTAGTAGGATTTGACAGGCGCCTGTTAGATTTTGCATTCAGATGTCCTGTTGAACTCAAACTGGACAACAAAATATTTCTTAAAGCAGCCATGAAAATCTATGGTCCCGGAGCCCGCATCAAATGTGTCAATGACGGCGTAAGGCCGGGCAGCTCCCATATTTCGCATCTGGCTCAGCGAGCAACAAGAAAAACTCAGGACAAAATCATTCAGTTTTTGGAAAAACTCGGTAAGACTTCAAGGTTTCAGCATTCATGGAGTGACTATCAAAAATACTGGTCTCAAAGCAGCAAGCTAAAAAGTTTAATTAATAAATATGGAGCAAATTTAGATCAATTCGACGGACGTTTATTTAACAAATGCGGCAAAGACCTGTTGAAATCAGACAATATACATTGGCGGAACGGTTTCAGACTGCTGCAAATTGCAGTTTGGAATGAAATTATCAGAGATTATCAAAGAAGTCTAAAAAACATAGCAGCAAAATCGTGCAGATAAAAACAGTTTAAGTACAAAATCCATAACGAAAGCTTTTCCATATTATGGTAATCTACACATTAAGACTAAAAGTGAGTGAACTATGAACATCGCCATAGTGCTCGTTACACATAACAGATTGGAATATACGAAAAAATCAGTATCGCGTTTACTGGAGGACCCCGGAGAAGAGTTCGACCTTTATCTCTGGGACAACGCATCAACCGACGGTACCCGGGAGTATCTTCAAAATTTGAAAGATCCGCGGATAGTCGAAACCATATGCAGCAAAAATAATCAGGGTCAAACCGGAGCTATGAACTACGCATGGTCGAAGACAAAAGCCGAATTAATCGGCAAACTCGACAACGATTGTTTGGTTACACCGGGCTGGACACGTATCATTGCAGAAGCACACAAAGACATTGAGAATTTAGGAGCTGTTGCGTGCTGGCACTACCCACTGGAGGAATTCAATGAAAGTGCAGTAAGAAAAGGAGGAAAAATTCAAACATTCGGCAACCACCAGATATTCCGTCACCCATGGGTATGCGGCTCGGGTTTTATAATGAAAAGAAGCTCATTCCAAAGACACGGCCGATGGAATAAAGGCTGCAATGTCGCAACGACATATTATTTTCTGAAGATGGCTTTAGCAGGTGAGATTAACGGCTGGTATTACCCGCTCGTACTGCAGGAGCATATGGATGATCCCAAATCCAAACATAGTCTAATTAAAACCAACAAGGGTATTCAGAAAATGCATCAATCGACTTTTTCACTCCGTACGGAAAAAATTCACAACATAGAAAGCAGGATGGCCAGAAGAGAATTCGTTCTGAACAATTTATTTTATGATCCCTGGGAAGCCAAATACTATACCGGATTACGTATCAAATTTGGGCGCGGCGTAAAAAAAATTATACGGATTGTCAGCAAACTTAAAAAACATCACAAATAACTATCAATGCGGGGCAGTCTTGGAAAGTGACGTGCTGTGTCTGAGAATTACGATATATGGTAAGCAAATCCACAAAACAGGAAAAAGTTAAACAAATCGGAAATGTTCTTATTAAGCATATCCATGTGGATCGTAGAGATGCGCCGGTCTATTGCGATGGGAAGCAAGAGCAAAGGCTATATGAGAATTTTGAAAGAGACAGAAATTATGGAAATAGCAAAAAAGATATGAAGTTCTCATCCTGGGTCGAGGAATATCATCTTTCAACCGTTCGGGAAAATCTTTTGAAATGGTTCCCTTTTAATCCGGAAGGTTCTGTCCTTGAAGTCGGAACCGGTTGTGGTGCGTTAACAGGGATTTTGTCAGACAAATTGAACAAAGTGACAGCTCTGGAATACAGCGAGCATCGAGCTGAGATTACCGCAATGAGGCATTCTCAGCGTTCAAATATTGAAATAATTGTCGGAGGATTGCAGGATTTTGTCACCGAACAAAAATTTGACTATGTAACTGTTATCGGCGTCCTCGAATACGCAGGAAAATTTTACGGCGGAAAGGACCCATACAAATCTTTTATATCGAGAATTAAAGAATTCCTGAAACCTGATGGTACACTGATATTAGCGATCGAAAATAAAGTCGGTATTAAATATTTATGCGGGGCCAAAGAGGACCATACTGAAAGAATGTTCGAGTCGATTCACAACTATCCCTATACCGACGGCGTGCGGACTTTCAGCAAGAAAGAGCTAACGGACCTCTTAAATATTTCCGGTTTTAATAGTTTGGAATGGTATTATCCGTTGCCCGACTATAAGCTGCCGCAACAAATTTTCTCCGATGATATGTTGCCGCGCGATCCGGATTTGATCTGGAATTTATTCCCAAAAGGCAGCCGGGGAAAAAATATGATGTCGGAAAAAAGACTGGCAAAAACACTCACCGATGCCGGGCTATTCGGTGAATTCGCCAATTCTTTTCTGGTAATCGCCCGGGCCGAAGACATTCCCCGACAGTCGAAATGCGTGTGTTTTATCGGCGCAAACATGGAGAGAAAAAGCAAATACAGGATAAATAAAAAAATATATAGGAATGGCCGAGAAACACGGTTCATTATGAGTCCAAACAACGATGAAGGAATTGAATTCCTACACGAAATTGTTAAGAGGGAAACTCTGGCAAAGAAGTATTTCGGCAAAGAAGCAGAAGTAGTCACAGCCAAATTAAAAGATAACAGTCTGGTCTATCCTTACATATCATTTCCGACGATGCATGAACTTTTAGCTCAGGAGATTAAAAACGACGATTTTGGGTTCGGAAGAAACTGGATAGATAAATATATACAGTTTTTACTAAAATTACCCTCGAAGAAGTGTATCCCTGAAGAATTTATGAGAGAGCTGGGAATTTCATCCGCTACGATCCCAAATCCTGTCCATTGCCTGAATTGTGGAATCGTCGATTGCGTTCCACATAATATCATGATCGACCTTAAGAATAACAGGTACTATATTATTGACAATGAGTTCACGTATGATTTTCCTATTCCAACTGATTTTTTAATCTGGAGGGGTATCAGCACGCTGGTGTTTGACCTTCAAGACCAAATCCAATCTCATGTTTGCCGGGAACAGCCTGTGGTAATTTTTTGCGGACACGGGATTAATCGTCACTATATCCCTATAAGCTGGTTGAATATTCTGAAAAAACTTGAAATTCCGCTCAGGCAGCAAACACACTGGTCATCTGCTTTTCAAAACAATATATTTCGTCAAAAAATTAAAATATATCTGAGATTAAAGGCAACCAACAAAGCGCTCGGATATGTCCCAATTGCCGAGATAAACACAAACCACAGATTAATAGAGCACATCTATAAATTTTTACACAAATTAAGGCGAACACTTTAAAAGCCAATCTTCATAGCTATCGCGGGATAAATTGTAAAAAATGCAAGGCACTGTATTAGCAATCGGTATCTTATGCTCAGTACTGGTTTTGACCTTACGTCCAAAGTATGCGCTGGTTGTTTATATTACGGCGTTGCTTTGGTTTCCGGATTATTTAAGAGTTAGCATCGGCACGATAGATATCTCTGCCGGGCGAATTATCGTAACCGTCCTGTTACTTCGTTGCTTAAACAACGACCAGCTTCGAAGCCGGTTCAAGTGGTCTCAACTGGATAAGTGGGTAGCTTTAAGTATGGTAGTGTATGTCGGGATGACTTTAATTACTCAACCTACATTTGCATCCATAGAAAACCGGGGAGGTTTTGTGATTGATACCTGGTTTACATATCTGGCCGCCCGATTTATAGTAACCGACAGAGAAAAACTCATATCTATTATCAAGTGTATCGGCATAGTTCTAATTCCACTCGCTATATTGGGGTGCGTAGAATCAATTACCGGCTGGCAACCGTTTGAACCCCTGAAAAGTCTTCGTCCCTGGCATCAAACGACCGGAACTGAAGAAATCATAAGAGAGAAACGTTGGGGTCTTACCAGAGCGGTCGGGCCGTTTAGCCATCCTATTCTGTTTGGAAGCGGTTTTGCCATGTTCCTGCCGCTTATCTATTACCTGCGTCATGAAAAAAAGAATTGGCGGCTCAGGGCTTACATACTTTCAGTGGTGGCTATAATCGGTGCATTAAGCAGTATGTCGAGCGGTCCATGGGTCATGACCATAGTTGTAATCTTTTGTCTTATAATAGAAAGGTACCAGCAATGGATCAGGCACATACTGAAATTTTTCATTTTTTCATGCATCATTCTTGAGATATTAAGTAACAGGCCGTTATATTATGCTATCTTTTGTCGTGCGAGTCAGCTTGGTGGAGCAGGCTGGCATCGGGCCCGACTGATTGAAGTTGCTATTAATCATTTCGGCGAGTGGTGGCTGGCCGGATACGGAGGTAAAGACCCGGGATGGGGATCTCATTTCGGTATGTCTTTTACTGATGTGACAAACGAGTTTATCCTGACCGGAATCAAATATGGCATCGCCGGTCTTATCGTACTTTGCATTGTACTTATTGTAGCGCTCCGCGGTCTTATATCAGCACGCAAAAAAACAACAAACCCAACAGATCGCTCATTGTATTGGGCTCTTGGATGCATATTGCTGGCAGTGACAGTAGTATGGATGTCGGTAAGTTTCTTTGGGCAACTAATACCGCTTTTTTATTGCGTTCTGGGAATAATCGGTTCAAGTATTTACTTCAAGGCGAATAAAAGTATCAAGATAAAAAAGCTCCTGATATACAGCAATTCTTAGACATTAATATCTCAACATAAAACCGTTTCAACAATCATGAATCAAACAGGAAAAGAAAACGATAAAACGAAACTAAATAATGGATGGAAAATATCCGTCGCCACAAACTTCGAAGAGATAGAAGCCATTCGTACTGTATGGGAGCAGGCACAACGCGAGACACCAGGGTCTGTTCCTAACGCAGACATAGACAGATATGTTTCAGTAATAAGCTCAGCTGAAAATAAAATTCGGCCCTATATAATACTGTTGAATTACAATGGCAGTTTCAAGGCAATGATAATCGGTCATATTGAAAAATCCTCGATAAAACTCAATATAGGTTATAAGACATTATTCCGTCCAAAGTTGAAATGTCTGTCGGTTGTATATGGTGGGATTCTTGGTGTCAATACAACGGATGTTTGTGCTGTGGTAATTCGGAAAATAATGGACTCACTTATCCAGGAAAAAGTTGATGCTGTTTGCATTAATTACCTGGATATGGACTCATCTATTTATCGGCTGGCAAGAAAAACACCTAACCCTTTATGTCGGACATACTTTCATAAAATTGAACGTCATTGGAGTATGAAAATCCCCGAGAACGCGGACCTGCTCTATCAAAAACTTGTACCCAAAACCAGGAACACTATTAAGCGAAAAATTAAAAAACTTGAAAAAGAATTTGCCGACCAAATCAAAATCGTAACATACCGTGATAAAGACCGGCTGGACGAAGCAATAAGCAGTGCCCATAAGATATCAAAAAACACATATCATACCGGAATAGATTCCGGTTTTTTAAATGATCCTAAGACAAAAAAAATCATGACAAATGCAGCAAAACACAACTGGCTTTGGATGTCTATACTTTACATAAAAGGAGAACCCTGCGCATTCCAATCAGGTCTTCGGTATGGCAAAACCTATTTCCTTGAACAATTAGGTTTCCATCCAAACTGGAAAAAGTGGAACGTTGGCACTTACCTCTTTTTTAAGGTGCTCGAGGATTTATGTGAAGATTGCACAATTGAGGAATTGAACTTTGGCTTCGGAGATGCCCAATACAAGCAGAGTTACGGTGACAAATCGTGGAATGAAGCCTCCGTTTATATTTTTGCACCACGGTTTTATCCGATATGCATAAATATGCTGCGAATAGGTGTTGCGGCCCTTAATTCAATTTTAGAATACGTCGTAAAGAAATCCGGCCTTACAAATCGAATCAAAAGAATCTGGAGAAAACTGCTCGAAAAAAACCTTTCCAAAACGAATAACGGCGGAAAAATGTCGTCGCGATAAATAATTTATAAATAATTACATGACCAGTGTCATTAGAAAGCAGAAATCTTTTCAACCGAAACCTTCAAAAAACACCCTGAAAAATAACCTAAAATAAGGAATTGTCTTATGAATAAAAATATTTCACCCAATTATGAGGGTATAAAAGAAGATTTTTATTTTAAGCAGACCGTATCAAAAAATCCCCTTAGAAAATGGTTTCACTTAAACAGATATCGAATCGCAAATTCACTGGTTATCAGCAAGTACAAAAACGGGCAAAAAATTATTGACTTCGGATGTGGCACCTGTGATTGGAATACAGAGAATCTTCGTGTGTTTGGCGTGGACACAAATGAAAGTTTTCTCAAATGCGCGAAACAGGAAAACAGAATATATGATTATATGATAAATGATTCCTGTGAAACAAAATTACCGGATGAAACATTTGATATCGTAACAGCATTTGAATTCCTCGAACATGTGAAAGATTATGAAAAAGTGATACAAGAAGCTCATCGCCTACTTAAAAAGGGAGGCTATTTCATTATCTCCGTCCCATACGATGTCACCTTTAGTATGTGGAGGTCGCTTTTTTCCTTACAGGTGATTCTGCGGGGATATATTTTTGGCAATCCTTACTACAAAGCAAGATGCGGTCACATCAATCATTTTTCTCCGGATATGATTCGGGAAGCCTTTACAAAATACGGATTTAATATTGAGCTTATTTTCGACATGCGAAAATTTACCATTTTCCTGTGCGCACAAAAAGACGGCACAAATGGGGAGCCTAACGAATCATATTCCGATATCACCATTATTTTACCGACATTAAATGAGGAACGAAATATATCAAAAGTTCTTAAGAGCATCATTAGCCGTTATAAAGACTGCCGTATCATCGTAGCAGATGATGGTTCAAAAGATAATACAAAACAGGTGGTTAATAATATTGAATACGAAAACCTCACATTCCTTGACCGAGGCGAAGAACAAATACACGGTCTAACGGTGAGCGTATTAGACGCTATCGAACTGGTCGAAACAGAATATTTTATCGTTATGGATGCCGATGGACAACACCCTTACGAGAAAATCGGAGATATAATAAATACGCTAAGGCACAAGAACGGGCTTGTAGTCGCATCACGTGTTGAGGTGGAAAAGGAGTGGTCCTTTCTTAGAAAATCACTTTCCTTCTCCGGAACAGCACTTGCAAAAAGCTCATTGCTATTTAGAAGAAAAAACTATTTGAGCTACGATGTACTTGGCGGCTTTTTCGGTTGCAACTTAAAAACCTGGACAGATTGTGTCCCAAACGGTTCTGTTAAAAACCGCTTCATGCTTAAAGGGTATAAAGTGTTATTTGATTTCTTAAAAGTTGCCCCTCGAGAATTGAAGCCGGAAGAGATTTACTATAAATTCGCAACTCGACGCGCAGATGTTTCAAAGATCAATATTAAGATATATCTCGAATTTCTTAAATCATGCTTTTTGCCTTAGTTTAACGTACGCTTACTGTAAAATTGTTCATTCTTTTTTTAAATCAAAAAAATGTTTGAGTCTTTAATCCGGGGATTCAGATACAGTTATAATGGTTGACAAAGAAGTATTTTTAGTGTTAGGAAAAAATCTGCATAAGGAAAGATACAGAATCATTCATGAATTCATAAAGTTTTCCCTGATTGGTGGTATAGGAATGTTCATAGATTTGTCAATCACATATATAGCAAAAGATATATGGATGCTTCCTTTCTATATTGCACGAACAGTGGGTTTCATTTTCGCCTTAACTAACAATTTTTTATTAAATCGACGTTTCACCTTCGCCAATGCCAGGCAAGGGAGCATATCGAAACAATATGTGTTATTTTTCGTTATATCCATCATCGGTTTTTCAGTTAATTGGACGGTATCCGTCTGCCTTTATAACAATCTGGCATTTTTTAATTTCCATTATTTACTCGCTTCTTTTTTAGGCATCATCGGAGGTTTAACTATAAACTTTTTGGGCAATAAATTTATCACATTTAATAAAATATATTCCACTGCTTAGTAACAATAATGTGTGTGCACAATGTCATATAATAATAACTTCTTGTAGGACTTGAGTAAATGTGATGAGCTTTTCTAGCGCTCGTAAATTGCAATATCGATGTTTTTCGCAAAATCGACTGAACTAATAAGTCTGAAATCATTCGCTAATAAATTTTCAATGTCCTGTATCTCTTTTCGGTTATACACTTGGATTCTTATTGATTTAACATAAAATATTTTGTTTGAATTATTGATTATTGAAGAGACACTTTCGAGCGAATCACGCCGTGGAACACAATACAGATTTAATTTGTCTGTTTGGTCATAATATTTCAGAAGCAAGCCGGCCCCCTCATGAATAATCAAGGCGTTGTCATTGCCGGACATAGTATTATTAAGATACTTAACTACAGAACGAAAATCGATTTTCGAATATTCGGCTCTAAAGTAATGGTTAAAAAGTGAAAATACGGAGAAAAACAACATACAAGAAAGAATAATTCGTCTTTTCCATGTTTTAAGACCTTCCAGAGCCGCCGACAGAAATATGAGATAGAACGGCAGGGCACACAAGATATATCTAACATTAAAAGTCAATAAATTGGAAAAAAAAGTCAGCCCAAAAATCATCATCAAGGGAACAAACAACACCACAAGGACAAAAAGGTTATTTTCAATCTTTCTGTTAACTATCGCTTTATAAATACTATATATGAACATGCATCCGTACAATAACATCGATGGAATAATCAGCAAACCATATTGTGACATAATTTTCAAGGCCGTATTCGCCGCTCCAAATTGCTTCAAAAGAGCGCGTATCACGACCAGAGACGGGCCAAAAGTTGTACCAACATTAAAGACATAGAATGCATAAAGAAAATCAAATATTGTCGTCGTTCTTGAACTTCCAATCGTCGTCATAATGGCGACATGCCCCTTGGTTAACCATGGCATAAAACCGGGGAAATAACTTGCGAAAACTATGAACATACACACACAATAATAACATAATTCCCTTTTATATCTCTTAATGAATATCAGAAGATACAGCCCGAGTGCAAAAAAAATAAATACAGAATTAAAGAAAGTCCAGATCGAAAGAGATGCAAAAACAGTAAATAATATCCATAACCACAGTTTTTTAACTCTCAACATTTTAATGAATAGTAATACAGTAAACAAAATAAGCATTATCCACAATGAATACATGCGAGCTTCCTGTGAATACCAGACATGAACAGGAGAAAAGGCCATCAGCACGGAAGAAAACAGAGCGATACGATGATTTTTTAATGCCTCCGCAATTTTGTAAACCAGTACAACAGAAATAGTGCCGTAAATTGCCGAAGGCATCCGCAATGCCCATTCACTATACCCAAATAACCGGGAGAACAGATAATTTAAAATATGAAAAAGCGGTCCAATGTGTCCTTCTTGACCAAACACTTTAGAATATACGACAAAAACACTGTCCGCCTTAGTTTGCAAATATATCGTTGCCTCATCCATCCACAAACTTTGGCTGCCTAACATAAAAAATCTTAAGAAAAGCGCTATAATGGTGATTATCAGAATATGAATTATATTCCTGTTTTTATGAATCGGTTCCATAGTTATTGTCTCTATCAAATTCAACAACAAACAAACCGGTTTAATACACAAGTAGTGATTCGAGAAATTTCAATAACTTTACCAAAATTAATCTCTTAAGGCAACAGAATACTATTAACATAATGTCAGATAACCTATCGGGAAAAATTTCTTTCAAGCGGATATTACCAGTATTGAAAACAGGCTATGACAAAGATTAATCGAAATAATATATTAACATTACTTGCGACACTTCGTCCATACCATTGGATCAAGAACCTGTTTGTATTTGCTCCACTTGTGTTTTCCGGCCGATTTACACACATCGATATGTGTCTCAAAGCCATGCTGGCCTTTTTCAGTTTTTGCCTTATCTCCAGTGCCGTTTATGCAGTAAATGACGTCTGTGATCAGGAGGAGGACAGGCGACACCCAACTAAAAAGTTCCGTCCAATCGCTGTTGGTGCTATATCGCCCGGTTCGGCAATAATAATAAGTGCGGTATTGTTCGCATCCGGTCTGATTTTGGCAGGTTTTTTAAATCGGCCTGTGATGTTAATTGTTTTAATCTACTTTCTCATCAATATCGCATATTCCCTTTTCATTAAACACATTGCAATACTCGATGTGCTGACAATTTCCGCCGGTTTTGTCCTGCGTATTATAGGCGGCGGCATGAGCATCTCTGTAGTCCCATCCTACTGGCTGGTTTTATGCACGGTAATGATTTCCATATTCCTCGGCTTCACCAAACGGCGTGTCGAGCTGCTGGCAGTCGATATCGATAAAAACAATTCCCGGCCTGTACTTAAAGACTATAGCATATCCTTTTTAGACCAGGTTATCCCCATGGTAACGGGCGCTACTATTCTTGCATACGCCCTTTATACCGTCGATGAACACACCCTGAAGGTTTTGGGAACCAGGGCGATGTTGCTTACGCTTCCTTTTGTAATTTACGGATTATTACGATACATTTACATTATCTATCACCTTAAACAATGTGCCGATCCTGCCGAAAATCTTATACACGATATACCGACAATTATTAATCTGGTGCTTTGGGTAGTGACTTCTTTACTCGTTGTTAAATACGGCAGCAAAATAGATTTTTTCAGATAAACAAATTAAGCGCTTCAATAAGGAGGTAATAGTTAATTTTAGTCGTATGGATAATTATAGTTGTTGTCCTGGCCGGGCTTTTTTATATAGGCGTACCCTTTGCCCATAGAAAATATGCTCAAGCGATTCTTAAAAAAAAGGCTGATGAATCCAAAGCATTTGTTTTAACTTTCGATGACGGGCCGTCTGACAGATTAACACCGGCAATAATGGACCTGTTCGAGAAAAAAAATGCCAGAGCTACTTTTTTCCTGATTGGAAAAAATATCGCAGGCCGGGAGAAAATCGTCAGACAAATACGGCAGCGCGGACATGAAATCTGCTCCCACGGTTACGACCATATTAACTACTGGAAAGTATCGCCGTTTCGTGCCTTGTCGGACATAAAACGAGGATGGGAAGCTATCGATAATGCTCTGGGACAAAAGCTCAATAAATACACTTTTCGTCCGCCGTACGGCAAATTGAATATTATTTGTTTGTTGTACTTATTGGTCAGGCGGATTCCAATTGTATATTGGACCCATGATTCGGGAGACACCTGTAAATCAGTTCTGGAAAATCAAAAAATCCAAATCCTGACAACAAATACAGACGGAACCGTGTGTTTGGCTCACGATTTCAATCGCTTTAGCGAAGGAACAGAACATTCGCTAATCGAATCCGTTCGACTCGCTCTTGAGATAGCCACAAAAAAAGGTATGCGTGTAATGACTATTTCGGAACTGTTAAACAGCAAAAATTAGAATACCTGAAAATGGATGTCTCAATAATCATAGTTAACTGGAACACCAAAAAGCTCCTCAGAGATTGTCTAACATCAATCTACGAGCAGACACGTAGTATAGATTTCGAAGTTATTGTTGTTGATAACTTTTCATCCGACGATTCGACAAAGATGGTCAGGGCCGAGTTTCCGAAGGTTATCCTTATCGAAAACAAGGAAAACCGCGGTTTTGCAGCAGCCAACAATCAGGCAATAGCAATCGCACAGGGAAGATACATTTTATTACTTAACAGTGACACGGTAGTATTGGATAAAGCCATCGAAAAAACACTTTCTTTTGCGGATGATAATCCTAAGGCGGCAGCACTCGGCTGCCGCGTGTTCAATCCGGACGGCACTATCCAGACGACATGTTTCATGTTCCCGTCGATATTGAATATGATTTTATCAAGTACTTATCTATATAAATTATTTCCGGGCAGCAAGTTCTTCGGTCGTGAGCAAATGACATGGTGGGACAGAAACGACATACGCGAGGTGGATGTCGTAACAGGTTGCTTTATCCTTGTTCGACGCCAGGCAATCGAACAGGTAGGTATATTGGATGAACGCTTTTTCATGTACGGCGAGGAAACCGACTGGTGCTATCGAATGAAAAAAAACGGATGGAAAATAATGTTTACTCCCGTCGGCCAAATAATTCATTATGGCGGCCAGAGCGCCTCAAAAACACCCGTAACTATGATTATTCAACTAAGGCTAAGTATCCTTAAATTTATCAAAAAACATTACGGCCGGCCGTCGGTTTTTCTCGCCCGCCTGCTCACTGCATTGTTTTTCATTGTTCGACTGCCTGTATGGTTTGTTGTATTCTTGTTTCGTCCGCGCCACAGGAGCGAAGCGAGTACGAAATTGCAGTCTTATTCCACAGGAATTTTGGACGTACTTTTTGGCCGGATGGATACCAGGAAATAAACCGCGATTTATGCACATTGAACTCAAAAGAACGGCAAAGTGACATGATCTTTCTAACAGTCGGGACACAATTCCCATTCGATCGATTGGTAAAAGCTGTTGATGAAGCTATCGACCAGGGACTTATCGAAGAAGAGGTCTGGGCACAAATAGGGCAAAGCTCTTATCAGCCTCGTAACTTCAAAAAAGCCGTCGATTTTTTGGATAAAAATATCTTCGACCAATGGATGCGAAAGGCATCGAAGGTTATAAGCCACGCCGGTATAGGCTCAATAACACCGGCACTGGAGGAGGCAAAACCCCTGTTAGTTATGCCACGGCTTCGGAAATACGGTGAAGTAGTTAATAACCACCAGGTTGACATCATACATAAGTTTGAAAAGTGCGGGTACCTGTTAGCGGCATACGACGTGAAGGATTTGCCGGAAAAAATCGAGGCCCTTAAATCGTTCGAACCTCAGAAGCGAAATATACAGCCGGAAAAAGTGGCGGAGCGAATTTCAAAGTTTCTTAAAAAGCTTGCATCGTAAAAACCAACAATAGCAAGGGGCTTATATTTGGAACAAAGCCCTGCAATAAATATTCAGGATATGGCAAGAATCGACGTATTATGTTTTGGCGGTGAGGATTGGTGGTATCACAACCGCGGGCATATCGATATGCAGTTGATGAGGCGTTTTGCCGGAAATGGCAAGGTACTTTACATCAACTCGATCGTTATGCAAAAGATAAATATCGGACAGGGCCGTAAATTTATCCAAAGATTTGTCCGCAAGATGAAAAGTGTTCTCACAGGCCTTAAGAAAATAAATGAGAATTTCTGGGTCTATAGCCCATTTTCTCTGCCGGTCCAGCATATAAGTTGGGCTAAACCTCTCAACGAAAAGTTGCTTCGATCCCAAATCAAATACGTAAAAAGTAGGATAGGAATGGAAGTTCCCATCGTTTGGGTCGCCTGCCCACCCGCTTGCGATATGGCTATTCGAATGAAAAAGAAAAAAATGGTTTATCAGCGTACCGACCGTTTCGAGGATTTTCCCGGCGTAGATATCGAGAAGGTAAAAAGGTTTGACCGGGAGCTTAAAACTAAAGCCGACCTGACAATTTTTGTGAACCGCAAGCTATACGAAGAGGAAGCCGGCCAGTGTAAAAAAGCATTTTATCTCGACCATGGAGTTGATTTCGAACTGTTTGCCTCGCCTATGCAAAACGATGGCGAAATTACCGAGCTTGCGGACATTCCAAAACCCATTATAGGCTTTATCGGCAGCATCGACGAATGTAATCCTGATATCGATTTTCTGAAAAAAGTGACGGAGCTTCTGCCGGATATGTCTTTTGTTGTTATCGGAAGAGAACAAGCGGATTGCTCTGCTCTCAAGGCGAGGAAGAACGTCCGGATGCTGGGACAAAAACCCTATGAGCTTGTTCCCGAATACGGCAAAAGATTCGATGCGGCACTTTTACCTTTGAGGCAAAGCCGATGGGCCGAGGCGGTTAATCCCTTAAAATTGAAAGAGTACCTTGCAATGGGAAAACCGGTAATCAGCACACCTTTCCCACAATTGCAGGAATATCTGGACATCGTTTATGAAGCCGAAACACCAAAAGCTTTCGCTGAATGTATTAAAAGGGCAATCTCCGAAGACGGCCCCGAACTTATCAATAAAAGAAGGGAGAAAGTTAAAGACTCATCCTGGGACAGCAAGGCTGAGCTGGTGACGAACGAATTATTCAAAAGCGAACAGTCCAGTTAAAAGGTTTGGGAAATTGGGCAATAAAAATAAATTGAAAATCTGTCTTGCAGCATCGGGCGGCGGCCATCTAACAGAGCTGCTGAAGCTCTCAGATAGCTGGAAACAATATGAAACCTTTTTTGTTACCACGGTGCCCGTTGTCAGGGACAATCTTCAAACATCCGGGAACATTTATGTTGTAGGAGAATGTAACCGACAGCATCCGATACGGGTACTTAGGGTGTTTCTCAGGTGCGTGAAGATCGCACTTAAAGAAAAACCAAATATTGTCATAAGTACTGGCGCAGCAGCAGGTTGTATGATATGTTTTCTTGCTAAACTCGGCGGCGCCGACATCATCTGGATTGACAGCATCACTAACGTCGAAAAGATATCGCTGTCCGGCAGAATGGTCAGGTACATCGCCGACCTTTTCCTGGTACAGTGGCCCGAACTTACGCAAAAATACAACAACGTGGAATTCATTGGTGCAGTGATATAAACAGAAAGCATAAGGATTTTACTAATTGAGCGATCAATCTCAAATAAGCAGAATAAAGGCAATAATACTCGCCGGAAATCGTGACTTCGGACGGTGCCCGCTCGCAACACGCTTACCGACAGCCCTGTGGCCGATTGCCGGACAAGCAGTCTTGGAACACTTGCTCGTTCATTTGGCAAATCAGGGAATACAACAGGTCACCATTTGCTATAGTGGTGATGATACGTCACTAAATGAATCGATCCATGCAGATACCCGTCTGGAATTAAAGTTCCTGGATGAACCATTGCCGATAGGACCGGCCGGATGTATCCGCGATGCATTCGATAAGGAAAAGGATAAATTATTGTTGGTTTTACCCGCCGGTATAATAAATCCCCCGGAGATAGACTTCTTAGTACATGCCCATCATCAAGGCGGAGCCGAGCTAACGATGTTTCTAAATCCCGGATTGACCAACGGAAAACATATCGAGCAAACATCGGGAATCTATATATGCAACTCGAATATTGTAAAACATATACCGGAACGTGGCTATTTCGATATTAAGGAAGGATTGATTCCCGTTATATTACTCGCAGGCAAAAAAATTCATGCTGCCACGCTGCCAAAACATGCCGGTAATTTCCGAAATCGACAGCAATATCTTTTTGCAGTTAACAATTATCTTGCGGATGCCACTGAATTATGTCCGGATTTGAAGCTCATAAAAAATGCCGATTCACAAAATATCTGGATGGCTGCCGATTTAACTATTGACCAGCAAGCCCGAGTTTTCGGTCCGGTTGTCATAATGAGCGGCACGTGCATCTCAAAGGGAGCCGTTGTAATCGGGCCGACAATTATCGGGAATAATGTTGTGATTGGAAAAGACAGCATTGTTGTCAACAGTGTCCTTTGGGACGGAGTGCAGGCGGGAGCAGATTGTCAAATACAACGATGTGTAATTGATTACAATACGACTCTGAAAACAAACACCGTCATCCAGGATAAAAGTATCGCCTGCAAATCCAGGAAAAAGCCGGAACGTCTGTTAAAAAGAGCCGCGAAAATTGCAACGGACGGCGTGAGCGGATTCAAACGTGCAACACAGCCCCAAATAAATAAAATTTCAAAAAAATTACCCTGGGCTTTCTCAAGTCCGAGAAACACCCTTCGATTTTTCCTGTTAAGCACAGTTTTACTCGCCTTTCTCTGGTCCTATTGGCCCGGACTTGTCGATCTATGGAAAATATGGATGATAAGCGATGAATACAACTCCGGATTACTGGTCCCTATCCTTGCAGTTTATATTTTGTGGACTAGGCGCCGGACAATTGCACAATGCCCGATTAAACCTTCCGTTATCGGGATATTCCTTTTCCTTGGGGCACAGGTGCTTAGATTTTTCGGGCTGTTGTTTCTATATGGCTCGGCAGAAAGATTATCTCTCGCCCTGAGCATTTTTGCATTAGTGCTGCTGTTGTTTGGCTGGCAGTTCTTCAAAAAGGTGGCAACGACATTGCTGTTCCTGTGTCTGATGCTGCCCTGGCCGAACCGTATCAGAACTGCTGTGTCACTGCCTCTGCAACGCTGGTCAACATCTTCGGCGGTATTTTGTCTCGAATTGATGGGCTTCGATATAGTACGAGAAGGAAATGTTATTCATATCGGCCGGGCAACCGTCGCTGTTGTTGAGGCATGTAACGGTTTGAGAATGATCACCGCCTTTATTGTGATTTGCGGATTAGTTGTCCTGCTGGTCAAACGAGCATGGTGGGAAAAGCTCATAGTACTGGCATCGAGCCTGCCCATCGCCCTGCTGTGCAATACCGTACGACTGGCAATTACCGCAATATTTTTCACGATACTCGAGGGAGAATATTGGGAGAAAATATTTCATGATTTCGGCGGCTATGCAATGATGCCGCTGGCACTGGCGGCGGTCGTTGTCGAACTTAGGCTTCTCATGAAACTTACAATACCTCCGGAAACACATGAAGAAATAATAATTACCCGTCAAAACCGGTGAGTTTTCGCAGAAGAAATCCGGCATATACGAAGAAAATACCCGATCAATTATTTCTGACAATTACTATAAATCAGAATTAAATCCCGAAATGCATTACCAAATCAGAATTTAAGGAGCATAAAAAAATGAACGACATCGACAAACAAAACGACCTTACAGTGGGACAAAATATCGTGAACTTCGAAACCGTCCCAGAGCCAACCAGTGAATCCCCGAAATTAGCCGCCGGGATACTTCGCCGCTGGTACATTGCCTTCATGGTATTCGTTTTAGGCTGCGGACTCGGGCTACCGGCGATATGGTTTCTGATCAAACCTGTTCACGTAGTGACCGGACAAATACGCGTCGCTCCCATCCTGGTGGACATAATGACCGATGCGAGAGACAAGGGAGACATATCCGATTATGAAAGCTTCATGAATACACAGGCGGAAATGGTCACCAGCAGCAGAGTCGTTCAGAGAGTCGCAGATAATCTCAAAGGCCGGGACCTTGCCATCTTCAGAAACGAACCGACAAACCTTATCTCAAAACTAAAACAGAAATTAAATACGACGAACATTAAACCGGAACCGGCCTGGCTTCTCAAACGAGCGCTGATCAACAAAACTATTGTTGTTGATGCCCCCCGCGGCAGCGAACTGCTTGAGATAACCATGTACACTACCGAAGATAACGAGGCCATGCAGATTGTCGATGCGTTTATCAATGCGTATATGGAAATCGGTGTTAACAGCTCCACACAGGATGAGGACAAAAAGCTGGCGACGCTCGAAGACGAACGCAAGGTAAGAGCCGAAGAAATGGAAAGTCTTAGAAAACAGATTTATCTGCTGGCACAAGAGTACGGAACAGCCACTTTGAGCGGCCGGCAGGATATGATGTTGCGGAACGTTGCGTCTCTGATGGCACGGCTAACAGAACTGGAAGCATCCAAAATGAGCCTAAAGGCACAGGCGCAGCTACTCGAACGAACCAGGGAAGAGCCAATTGCTCCGGATGAGCTGATGAAAATGCGCCAACAATATATTAATCGGGATACCGCCGTGGAATCAATGACCGAGCGTATCGCAAAGTTGGAACAATCACTCATCATTGCCAGTGAGACATTAAGTCCCACGAATTCAGAAGTTCAAATCCAAACCAAGCTTGTAGAAACCATGAAGACCCGTCTCGAGGAACTCAAGGAAAAGGCAAACAAAGAATTCGATGAATTATTATCCGAGGAAGTCGCCAAGGCAGGTGACACAAAACTAATGAACGTGCGTACCGCCCTGGAACAAACTGAAATGTACGAAGAAATTCTTCGAGAAACAATTGAAAAAGAAGATGCCGAGACCATCAGGCTCGGCCGGATTCAACTGGACATTCAGGATCTCCAGGACCAGCTAAATATGACCAAGGAAAGATATGACATGGTTCTCAATCGTATTCAGGACCTGCAAATGCAACGAAAACGTCAGCCGAGAATATCGGTGCACGACTTAGCTCACATCGCCGCAATACGTGACAGGCGATTAAAAATGTCCTTTGGTGTGGTCCTTGCCGGATTAGCCTGTGGTCTGTGGCTGGCATACATTCGAGACAAAGCCGATTTGAGACTAAGAACACCGGAGGATGCGGCCAAACAAATCGGGATTAGAATAATAGGCACAACCACAAGCTTAAATACCGTTAAGCCGTCACTCCAGCCACAACGAATAATAGGCGACTATCAAACGATTCGGGCCAACATAGGATTTCTCGACGGAGAGGGCATACCGAAGAAGCTCGTGGTAACCAGCCCCGGAATGAAAGAGGGCAAAACAACTTTTGCCATTAATCTGGCGACAAGCATGGCGGAAGCCGGGAAAAAAGTTCTGCTGATAGACGGCGACCTGAGAAAGCCCGACATTGCGCGGCTGTTAAATCTCCCGAAAGATTCGAGGGGATTACAGGATGTACTGTGCGGTATTAAACTCGAACAATCCGTATGTTCCGTCCCATCAACAGGTCTGGATGTGCTCGCCGCCGATTTTCGCGATGCCGCCGATGCGTACGAGCTTTTAGCCCTGCCATCGACAGCCAAGTATATTAATAAAATCAGCAAACAGTACGACCATGTGATCATCGATACTCCTCCCGTGCTGGCATTTCCCGACGCACTTATGTGGGCCAAGGTCGGAGATGCGGTCATCTTGACCAGCTTCGCAGGCCAGACGACTTTACCCGAGCTGCGGGAATCCAAAGAAAGACTGATGCAAATTAATGCACGAGTCCTCGGGACGGTTATAAGCAGCGTCGATGATGAGCACAGTTACTATCGACAGGATTACGGTTATTACGCACAAAGAACCAAAGCCAGATTAAGGAAAAAAAGCGTCTGATACTGAAAATCCACGAGACGTATGAATAAAACAATTCTTTGAACAACAGTAAAACCAGTAAAAAATTAATTCGAAAATTCTGTTCTGTCACCGTCATTTCGTACCTTACACGCGCGGGTAAAATGCCGGCACATAACTGATGCGATCTATGAACCTGATTATCATACACAAAAACGAAGACCACAAAGACCTCAAAAGCAAGAACCTCTTGCGGTTTGCCCTGACTCACGAGCCTATGGCCGGTTTACTTCTCGATGGTATAAGCAAATACATACCCGGCAGCAGTATAAAGGATTCGTTGTCACGCGCCCATTCAGAGCACAATTCAACCGATACAATCTATGCCGTCCCGGACCAGTGGGACATCGCCTCCAATGCACTCATGAAAAAGACTGTTGTGCCGCAAAAATGCCCGGATGACATGATACGCTACAGCCAAAACATTCAAATCACATCGGATATCATAAACAGAATCGAAAACGAGAAAAGTCCGGAATCATGGCTGGCTGTCTCCAACGGACGATTTGCAACTCAGATTAATAACGAGCTGTTTGTAAGTATTATGGCTAATATCCGGGCGGATATAGTGGCTATAAACGCAGATCCCGAACTGCTCAACAAACGTGAAAAAATACAACTAACCAAAGACAGCAATATAGCGGGCTTTCGCCGATTATATTCAGATTCGACGGAATTCGTCCCCGAACTCAATGACTGGCCCCATCACCTATTTATAAAAAATCATATCTTCGTAAAGCTTTTTAAAGACGGTATTCTGCCTGAGTCATTTTCTTCTCTCGTAACAAAGTGCCGGTCAAACGCTTTTATTATGCGAACAATTAAAATCGGCGGGACCGTACTGGATCTGGAAACGGAAGGCGGACTGCTGGAATTTTATAAGACAGAACTCGATACAACCGGAGAATCGGCTTTAGAATTACGAAAACCAAACAATATCCCAGAAAATTTGAGATGTGTCGGAAAAGTGCTTTTATGCAACGATGTGCAAATCGGCCAAAATATAACTATTGTCGGACCAGCTATTGTATGCAATAATGTACGCATCGGGCATGGAGCAGTGGTGAATTCATCGATCATCGGCCCGGAAGTACATGTCCCCCAGAATCGTCTTGTAAACAACACAATACTAACAGAAACACCATACGACGGAAAAACCTTGATCGGCGGTTATGAAAAAAACCTCTGGTCCGGGCAGGACATAAACACATTCAAGAACACCGATATGACATATAGAAACTGGCCGAAATTTTCCTATGTAAGATGCATAAAACGAATTGCCGATTGTATTCTCGCCGTAATCGTTTTAATCCTGTTCGCTCCTCTAATACCGTTCATTGCTCTGGCAATAAAATTAAGCTCGCCAGGACCGGTATTTTTCAAGGACAAACGCCAGGGTCTCCATGGACGGGAATTTAATTGCTTTAAATTCAGGACGATGATCGTTGGGGCGGAAAAAATACAGGAGAAACTAAAATCCGTCAGTCATGTGGACGGCCCGCAATTTAAAATGGTAAACGATCCCAGATTAAGCGCCGTCGGTGCTTTCCTGCGGGAGACTTATATCGACGAAATCCCTCAATTTTTCAACGTTCTTCTCGGTCAGATGAGTGCTGTCGGCCCGAGACCCTCTCCCGAATCGGAAAATACGTTATGTCCGTACTGGCGTGACGCCCGTTTATCGGTTCGACCGGGAATCACGGGACTCTGGCAGATTTACAGAACACGTGTACCCATGAAAGATTTCCAGGAATGGATTCTGTACGACACCGAATATGTCAGAAATCTTTCGTTCAAAATGGATATGTCGATATGCTGGAAAACAACCAAAAAACTTTTTGAGGAATTCATTAATCAGTTCTAATCGAACCTCGGAGGGGCTTATTTCCGCCCGGGGTTTATGCAGGACTTTTTACGAAAGGATGAAAAATGCCAAAAAGATACTTTAACTGGAAATTAGCAATCGTTCTCGTAATCAGCGCAGGAGTTTTAACCGTAACTGCGATAGGGCTGCGTCGCTGGCAAAAAGCAAACAGTGCCGAACAGGGACTCATTCTCGGCAACAAGGCATACGAAGAGCAAAACTGGGAAGAGGCCGCAAAGCAATTAGGGCGTTATCTTCTGGTAAGTCAGGATGACGCTGCGACACTCATCAAATACGCTGAAGCACAAATGCACATCAGGCCTCGAAAACGCGGCAATGTCCAACAGGCAATTGCAGCATATCGAACCGCCTTAAGAGTTGACGATACTCAAACAGAAGCCGCACTCAAACTTACCGAGATCTATTTAACGATGGGTATGCCGGGGGAAGCAGAGCTCATTGCAGAAAGACACCTTGAGAAATCTCAGGACCCAAACCTTCAGAGGATGCTTGGTGTAGCGTTGGCCCGGCAACGAAAATTCGACGAAGCGGCAAACGAATTGAAAGACATCTATAAAGAACATCCGGAACAGATATTGGCTTACGAATCTTTGGGGCAGCTTATAGAACGATACCCCGAAGAGTTCCCGGACCAGGCCGTAAACTGGTATGACCTGGCCGTTAAAAATAATCCATCCTCCGCTCTTGCGTACATAGTTCGCGCCGGTTTTTATCTGAGACATAACGACAGGTCAAAAGCCCTGGCCGACATAAACATAGCGGAACGACAGGATTTATCCGATTCTTCGGTGCGCCTTCGACTGGTAGGGGAACTTATCAATCTAAATCTTCTGGATAAAGCGGAACAACATCTCGACGCCGTCTATAAGGCCGCGCCGACAGACCAGAGCCTTTGGCAATTTTGGGCGCATCTGGCCCTGCGATCACAATCGAAGGAAAAGATGTTCGATATTGCCGAGAAGGGATTAAAGGAGCTTTCTTTTCAGCCCTGGGATTTTATGCCCACGGCCGCCGAGTTGTTTATTCGCTCGAGTCATCGGGAACAGGCTGCCGACTGCATCCTGAAACTTCGACAACAGGATATGGCCCCTGCGATAGTTGCCAATCTGGAAGCTCTTATGGCCGCAGATGAAGGCAATTTCTTTGAAGCCGTCAGATACTGGAAACAATCGGTCGAAGCAGGTAATAAATCCACCCAGATTCGAATGGCACTGGCATCGGCCCTGATCCAAATAGGGGATAAACAATCCGCTTTACAGCAGCTATACGCCCTGCTCGCCGAACAGCCCGATTCTTTCGAGGGCCATTTGATACTGGCCAGAATGTTAGCCCAGAGTGCGGATTGGGCCGAGGTACAGGAGCAAGCTGCAAAAGCACTGGAGCTTGCACCGACAAATCCCGAGCCTGCAATCCTTTATCTGCGGGCCCGGTTAGAACTGATCGGAGAAAACCCGACAGGCATAAATGCCGAGATCATACAGGAAATAGAAAAACAATTGTCTGCATTGAATGAAACCATCGGCGGGAATTTTGAGCTGGACTCTCTTAGAGTTCAGTTTATGATGCAACAAGGTAATTTCGCCGATGCGCAGAAATTAATTAACCGCATGAAAGAACAGCACCCTTCTGAAGCTGTCGGTATCGCATTAACCGAAGCCGAGTTACTTGTCGTCCAAAATCAAACAAGCCAGGCAATATCAATCCTTAACGAGGCAATAGAGAAATTTCCCGACGCTGTGAGGCCGGTGAGATATCTCGCTATATTACTTTACAGGCAAGGCGACCAGGCCGGGTGTGAAACGGCGATTAAAGATGCATTGGCACGTATGGAACAACCCGTCATCCAGCGAGAACTGGGCTTGATACTCGCACAATTTTATACCCTGTGGAACAAAACAGACCAGGCACATGCATTATTAACAACACTTTCACAGAATCTGCCGAACGACATTCCGATAAAACGCCAGTTCCTGTTGTGCGAGCAGGTTATAAATGATCCTGAAAAAGCTCAGCAATTGATAGATCAGATTAAGTCCCTCGAAGGCGAAGACGGCTGGCAATGGCGATATGAACAGGCCAAGGTCTTATTTATCGACGACGATTTTAAGAACAACTATCCAAAAATTATTTCGCTTCTGCAGGAAAACATCCTGGCGAATCCAAACGATCAAACGAGCCGTACGCTTCTGGCAATGACATACGATAAGGCCGGCGAACTACAATTGGCAATTTCAACATACCGTGACGCCATGAACAGGTCACCGGATGACCTTCGCATAATAACACCCCTGATAGCGGCACTCTACAAAGCCAGGGAATACGACCAGGCCGAGCAGCTTCTTAATCGTGCTTCACGAGAAAAACTTCAGAATACTCAACTTCAAAAACTCAGATTACAAAGTCTGCTCAGGCAAGGGAAGCTGGATTCGGCTTCGGATATCCTGCAGGACCTGCTGAATCGCAATCCCGACAACCAGGGCGCCCATTTATCTCTTGCATTACTTAAAATGCAGCAAAACAAGTTCGAAGAATCCGAAAAATTACTGATACAGCTTAAAGCTCAAGAGCCTAACTCTCTGGCTGTAACCGCAACGCTAATACAGCTCTACCTCCGTCAGAACAAACCGGAACAATCACTGAAAATCTGCCGCGAAATAACCGGCAACGTGAATAAAGCACCCGCATATATACTCAGCGCGAGGACATATGCGACTCTGGGACAATCCGATAAGGCACTGGAAGAGCTGAACCGGGCGATTTCTCTCGAACCTGATAACGTGGAAGTGTGGATCGCAAGGAGTGATTTTTATCGTTCCACAGGTCATACTAACGAAGCAGCCGAGGATATTAAGCACGCTTTATCTATGGCCCCGGATAATATACAGATTCAAAAACGGGCCATATCGTTATTCCTGACATCGAAGCAGCCGGATATGGTTCGCGAAGGAAAAACTTTTCTCGACAAAGCCCTTGAATCAAATCCAGATGATATTGAACTACAACTGTTCAAGACTAATTCACTGCTTCTCGAAGGAACAGCCCCGGCAATTGAAAATGCAAAGCAAATCCTGCAGAAAATAACTGACAAAGAGCCTGAAGTTAGTCAGGCATGGCTGATGCTGGGAGAGCTGATGTTAAAACAAGGCCAGCCCGGAAAAGCAGTTGATGTTGCCTTGAGAGGGCTTGCTTACAAAAATAATGATAGGGCGCTTATGCTGTTAAAAGCTCGGGCCGAGACAGTCAGGTCACCAATTCTGGCGATTCCCACCCTTAAAGAGCTTTGTGTGCTGGACCCGAACGATATAGATGCGGCAATGTTACTGGCCGGTACATACATGAAGACAAGTGAACCGCAAAAAGCTGTAAACATCCTAAGACAGCAGTTATTAACCTGCGAACCACCAATCAATCGGAAATGCAGAATTGTCCTGGCTGTCGCATTGTACAAAGCAGGCAGTAAATCTGAGGCCCAGGAGGAATTTAATGCCCTTGCCGAATCTGATCCGAATGACCCGAGTCCTTTATTGGCCCAGGTCCAGTTACTCAAGGAAGAACAGCTCTGGAGTCAGTTGAATCTTAAAGTCGTCGAAAGGTACCAAAAATATCCGAACGACAGTCACACACCCGTTGTAATCGCCAGAGATCTGGCGTCGATTGACAATAACGAGGCCCGGCAAACAGCGGAAGATATTCTCCGGCTGGTTCTGAAAAACGATCCATCTTCAACCGAGGCAATGAGTGTTCTGGCGATACTTTTGGAAATGGCCGGGCGTTCCGATGAATCAGCCGAGCTTTACCGGCGATTAATCGAGCTTGAACCGGAGAACTTAATTGCTATTAATAATCTTGCATGGATATTATCCGAAAAGAAAGGCCAATATCCACGGGCGCTGGAACTTGCCCAGAAAGGGCTAAAGCTTGCCCCGAACTATATCGACCTGGTTGAGACTCGCGGTGTTGTGTTCTATCGCATGGGTGAATTGACCAAATCTATTGACGATCTTACCAGGTGCATCGAGCTTTATCCGATCTCGTCTCCGCAATATGCTGCGGCGTGTTTTCATTTGGCAAGGGCTTTGAATAAAATTGGTAGAAAAGACGATGCTCTTAAATACCTAAGCCAGGCTCTCGACTCTGAGGGTAAAACAGCAGGCCTGTCAACTGCGGAGCTCAATGAAGCAAAACATCTTCTTATAAAATTACAGGAGGGTAATTAATTATGTTTCAAATGCCAAAACCAGAAACTTCCCACGAGGATTTAGCCATGAATGGTCCGAACTATAAAAAACAAAAGTTGATATTGCTTGACAAGAAACAATGGTCTTATGTGCAAGATCTGTATAATCTGACTCCACGTGAGCGGGAAATAGCAGAACAGATTTGCCAGGGTATAGGAAATGGAAGCATAGCTAAAAATCTGCGCATCAAGCCGGGAACGGTAAAAACTCACACAAGAAATATCTATAGAAAATTACGCGTCAAAAATAAAATATCAATGCTCTTAAAGTTCCTGACTGATACGAGAAATGTCACAACAAATTATGAACAATCACAATCTTTCCCTGCGATAGATTAAAAGTTCCATCATATCATCCCCACAACTTCTTCACCTGCAGTCTATAATTACAGTCCATCCTAGTATAGCGCCGCAGCGTAATATTCCCGATTCAATGTCAATGAGCAGCTTGAAAAAGCGGTAAAATTCAAGACACTCAGAAGGAACATTTTGTAATCAGGGACTGGATGACTGGTCTCCAAACGGCGTAAATACGAATCCAACCTGTCACTCGGTCGATATTTTACATGATAAAACATCATTTTTCTGCTGATGCCGCTTCGGCGTCGGTTGTCAATTAAAACAATCCCCCCTCTCACTGACTTATACAAGTAAAACACGCTTTTCCAGCACTCAAACTCACTTTAATTAGGATTCCCCAACCGGTCGGTCCGACTAACAGATCTTCCTGCATACATCCCATCAGAATTCACCTCTAACAATTACGCTGTCATCCCTGAACTCCATAGCCGCCTTATCAGATGGAACCGGAGCAAATCTCGTCGGATGCAGTGGCTCACGCTCTTAAAAAACGCACCATTTTACCCAGGGATATGCGGGAACATTTCATGGTTTTATACCTTCTTATAATGCGTACATAGACTTAATCATCACCATTTTCAGTCAAAAAATCCAAAAAATTATCAGATCCGTATTAATTTATATCTAATCCATACCACCTATTGGATACCCCAAAAGTGGTATATTTATGACTCAGGATTTACCAACAAATTAATCAGTTTGATTGTCATCTATATCCCTTTTTAATGCCAAAGTTAAACAATACGGATCTTTTCAGTCAGATTAAAGTATTTTAAAATTCAATAAATTCATACAAAATGCTATATCTCATTGTATAAGCAACACTTAGGGCATTTATTCGCCAAAAACAGGACAATACTGTCTTTATAAGAATTGCTTCAGAAATATCTTTGAATTGTCCCCGGGATCCGGTGTAAGCAATCTATACAGAATGTAATTCTAAACAGAAACGTCTTTCTATCAGATTTTTTTCTTTTTATTCATTTTTTCGTGGACAAGTATGTTGCTTTTTGATAAACTGGGTAAATTACATGGTACCTCACAGGAGGAGGACCAATCATAGTATTTATAAAGGCAGACACTGCACGGACTTCAATATAGGTTTATCCACTTTTAGAGGATTAACTTAATTTGTGAGGAGATGGAGGAGTGGTATATAAGTTCAATGGTCGATTGTGTAAAATACCTGGCCATTCAGCCGGAGTATTTCGCATTGCAACGCTGTTGCCGGTACTTTTATCCCTCCCATTTTCATAAAAGAATTCTGCTCACCGTCAAAAAAGAATTTCTTGCACTTTTGAAAAAGATTGAAAGGGACGAGGTAAAGAATTTATGAAGACGAAACTATGTATTATGACTATCATCCTTGTTTTTGGAACAACTCCCGCTTTTGCTGCTATCTACACACTTAATCCGGTCGATTTATCCTTACCGACGGTAGGCGACTCAGGAGATGGAATTTCACAAATTGGTGTCGAACAGGCCTGGTTTGCTTTTGATCTTTCAAGCATACCGGATATCGAAAACGTCGTATCGGCAACCTTCTCGGCCTATATGCGTGATTTTGACGGCTTCACGAGCCAAAGAACACTATGGTATGATTCGGACGACAGTTGGATAGATCCATCTTCAATCGATGAACCAGGCAACTCGGCAGCAGACAACATAATCGGTACGGTTTATTTTAACAACAAGCCTTACACATGGATAACAATTGATATCACGCACGACTGGACAAGCGATATAGCGGACGATTATGTAACCTTGATGCTGACAGGACCGACAAGTGAATTTTACGCAGCCGGAGCGGTCGGTCTTCAAGCATACGTCAAAAATGGAATACTTGCCGATCCTGAATTGAAATTAATAACAATTCCCGCTCCCGGAGCTATTTTGCTGTGCAGTTTGGGTGCCGGTATTATTGGCTGGTTGCGCAGACGACAAACACTTTAAATTCAAAAAAAAGAATACGGAAAATTGACAAACTGGCTGACAAAAAAGGACTTTTGTCTTTATAAGGAGTAACGGATTCATAATGTTCAATAACCATTAGAAGTTTAAGAAAGAAAGGAAAGGATGATGAAAAAGACTTTAATTTTTGGTTTTGCCTGTCTGATCGTGGCGTTCGGCAGCAGCGCGTTTGCGCTGACTACTGTTGATGTCCAGGATTCGACGAACCACGGCGACTGGTTCCTGCCGCCTTCGGCTTCACCCCAGCCGGGCCAATCAGGCTACAGTCTGTCCCCATACTATCGTGACAAAGACGAAGACTGGGGATGGACACACACGGTCACCTTCAGCATTGCCAACCCGACCATTATCTCTGCCACACTTGAGATAGATGCATGGG
>Ga0315549_1000189_pt1 | contig 74990 bp, 58 predicted proteins | sample SalMarSW160200MG_FD_203101 | JGI IMG/M metagenome (GOLD analysis project Ga0315549, IMG submission 203101) | Salt marsh sediment microbial communities from the Plum Island Ecosystem LTER, Massachusetts, United States - Salt Marsh Sediment SW1601-200 ... | reverse complement strand
CACGCCGGACCAGATAAGAGACAACTGCCGCCGGCTCATTGAGGATTGCGCCCCTGGCGGCGGCTATATTCTGGGCGGCGGTGCCAGCGTCGATAACGGGAAGTTCGAGAATTTTAAAGCCATGATGGACGCCGCCAGGGAGTTCGGCGTTTACAAATAGAAAATACTGACGGAGGATTTAATGGATACAGTCGTAAATTGGTCTGAGCTGACCCCGGAGCAGAAGCGAGAAGAGCGATATAAAAAATGGCTCGCGGCTCCTGGCGTAAAGTTTAAAAACAAAGAAGCCGAAAAGCTTTATAAAGAAAGGGTAACCAGGTTTATCAAAGCCATCAAGATGGAGGAAGCCGACAGGGTACCGTGTATGTTGCCGGTAGGTTATTTCCCGGCCTATTACGCCGGCTATGACCTCAAGACGGTCATGTATGACTATGAAAAGCAGCGGGATGCTTGGATGAAGTTCATGAATGATTTCGGCGATATGGATACCTTCATGGGCCCCGGTCTGGTCCTGCCGGCACCGGCGCTGGAAATGATTGACCACTATATGCACAAATGGCCGGGATATGGCATTGCCGATGATGTCGCCTCCTACCAGTACGTGGAGAAAGAATACATAAAAGCCGACGAGTATGACAAATTCATCCAGGACCCGACTGATTTCTGGCTCAGGACCTTCATGCCTCGCCAGGCGGGGGCTTTCGCGCCGCTGGCCAAACTACCTCACCTCACGGCCTTCGTCGGCATACCTCTTTTCTACCTGATGAGCTTCGCCGACCCCGAGATACAGCAGGCCTACAGGACTATGTTTAAAGCCGGTGAAGAAGTCATGAAATGGATGCAGACTATCAGCGTGGTTGGCCGGGAGGCTATTGAAAGGGGCTACGCGGGTTTCGGGGGCGGCTTTTCTGGTGCCCCCTTTGACATGTTGACGGACATGTGCCGGGGCACAACGGGCATCATCATGGATATGTACCGCCAGCCGGAGAAAATTCACGAAGCCATGGAGCGGATAATCCCCATCGCTATCGAGGAGGCCGTCGACATGGCCGATGCCGCTATGTCGCCCCTGGTCATAATGCCTCTGCATAAAGGCAATAAGACCTTCATGTCCCCCAAGCAGTTCGAGACCTTCTACTGGCCCAGTTTCAAAAAGCTTCTCCTGGGCATGATTGACGAAGGTCTCGTGCCCATGCCCTTTGCCGAGGGTGACTACATACCTCGCCTTGAGGTTATCCAGGATATGCCCAGGGCGTCGATAGTGTGGTACTTCGAATACATGGACATGGCCAGGGCCAAGGCAACCGTCGGCAGGAACAACTGTATCGCCGGTAATCTGCCCGTTTCGACAATAATAATGGGCACGCCACAGGACGTTAAGGACGGCTGCCGCAAGCTTATCGAGGACTGCGCCCCCGGTGGCGGTTATATCCTGACCGCCGCCGCCAGCGTCGACACGGGTAAAATAGAAAACCTGCGCGCCATGATGGATGCCGCCAAAGAATATGGCGTGTATAAATAGCGAAAAATGACTGGAGAACTTAGATATGAAAGCATCAGATGATTTGTCGGAATTGTCTGCGTATGCTGATTTATCGGCATTGACCCCGAATGTAGATAGAGCTGAAGCTTGGTCTAAATTAACCCCGGAGCAGAAGCGGGAAGAGCGATTCAAACGCTGGCTTTCGCCAGAAGTTAAGTTCGCCAGTACGGAAGCCGAGAAGCTTTATAAAGAGCGTACCACGAGGTTTATTAAAGCCATCAAGCTGGAGGAGCCCGACCGCGTGCCGGTCCTTTTGCCTTCGGGGTTTTTCCCGGCTTACTATGCGGGCTATGACCTCGGGACAGTCATGTACGATTACGATAAATTAAAGGAGTCCTACCTTAAATTCATCAATGAATTTGAAATGGATTCGTGTACCGGCCCCGGTCTGGTGCTCCCTGGTAAGGTGCTCGAGATGACCGACCACCGGCTGCACAAGTGGCCGGGTCACGGCCTGCCCGCCAATACTTCTCTTTATCAGTATGTTGAACAGGAGTACGTAAAGGCCGATGAATATGATGCTTTCCTGGAAAATCCCTCTGATTTCTGGATGAGAGTCTTTTTACCACGTGTTGTCGGAGCCTTCGAGCCGTTCCGCGATCTGGCTCCCTTCTCGGGCATGATGGGTATACCCATCGGTTATTATGTTTCTTTAGGTATCCCGGATGTCGAGGCTGCTTTCAAAACTATGCTTGAGGCTGGCAAAGAGACCCTGAAATGGCTCAAGGTCGTTGCTGAAATAAACCAGGCGTTTCTTGCCGCCGGAGTCCCCAACTTCAGGAGTGGCAGTATGAGTGGAGCTCCCTATGACATGATTGCCGATGTGATGCGCGGGACCCAGGGGGCTATCATGGATATCTACCGCCAGCCGGAAAAACTCCATGAAACTATGGAAAAACTAACCCCCATGGCTATCAGGTCGGCCGTAGCGAGGTCTGATGCTTCCGGAAGCCCGGTGTGCTTTATGCCCCTGCACAAAGGCAATGAGACCTTCATGTCCCCCAAGCAGTTCGAGACCTTCTACTGGCCCAGCTTTCGCAAGGTGCTCATGGGCCTGATTGACGAAGGTCTCGTGCCTTACCCCTTTGCCGAGGGAAGATTCGAGGCGCGACTCGAAGTTATTAAAGATTTACCCAGGGGCTCCACTGTATGGAACTTTGAAGAAATTGATATGGCACGTGCCAAGAAAGTCCTCGGCGACTCCGCCTGTATCGCCGGGAATGTGCCGACATCTCTCATGCATGCGGGCACTCCCCGGGATGTTAAGGAATATTGCCGCAAACTCATCGAGACCTGCGCCCCGGGCGGCGGCTACATATTGACCGGGGCCGCTGGCATGAACGAAGGTAACCCGGATATCCTGCGCGCCTTAATGGAAGCCGCCAAAGAATACGGTGTCTATTCATAATAAGGAGAAACATAATAATGGAGACCAAAGTATCAAGTGAAAAAAAGGAAGTCATCATTTCTATCGACCGGCCCGCGGTGCTCATCGGTGAACGCATCAATCCCTCCGGTAGGGAGAAAATGTCTGAGGCCCTGAAGGCGGGCGACCTTGAGATTGTCCGCAAAGAGGCCATCGCCCAGGTTGAGGCAGGAGCGGATATGCTTGATATTAATATCAGTGCCCCGGGGGTGGATGATGCTGCCCTTATGCCGGAGGCGGTCAAGGTGGTAATGGCAGCCGTAGACGTACCGCTCTGCTTCGATAGTCCCAACTCCGCCGCCATAGAAGCCGCCTTAAAGGTCTATAAGGGTAAGCCCCTCATCAACTCGGTCACCGGCGAAGAGCGTTCCCTGAAGAGAGTGCTGCCCCTCGTCAAAGAGTACGGGGCGGCCGTAATCGGCATGTTACAGGATGATGAAGGTATACCCAGGGACGCGGAACGCCGGGTAAAAATCGCCCATAAAATTATAGAAAGTGTGGAGAAGGCCGGAATCCCTCGTGAGGATGTAGTTATCGATGTCATGGCCTTCGCCATCGGTGCCGAAGCTGACTCCGGTAAGGATGTCCTGGAGGCTATTCGCCGTATTAAGGAAGAGCTGGGCGTAAATATAACCATGGGAGCCAGCAACATCTCCTTCGGCATGCCCAACCGTCGTCTGCTCAATAATACTTGGGTCTCCATGGTTATCGCCGCCGGTGCAACTATCCTTATCGCGGATGCCGCCAGGGTTCGGCCAACAGTCCTATCGGCTGACCTCATTCTGGGCCGGGACCGGTTCGCCCGGCGCTATATTGAAAACCACCGGAAGCGCCAGCAGGCTCAGGGTTGACACATCATCTTTAAAAAGGATATACTCAAAAGGCGGCGCGGGGTAGAGCAGTGGTAGCTCGTCGGGCTCATAACCCGGAGGTCGTTGGTTCAAATCCAACCCCCGCTACCAATTTTTGAAGCTAAAATCCCCCGAATCTTCTTAGTGATTCGGGGGATTTTTATAGCCTGCTTTTTTAATGCAGCTTTCCGGCAGGGCAACTCAGCTAATTATCATTCGCCTCTGTATAGCATTCGTTCGTAGCACAAACCGGAAGCCTGGTTATACGGTCGGTTAAATGCCTCGGGGTATTGCTTTCTCAATTCGTCCACATTGACCCGCTCGACTTCAACCAGAAATCCGCATACGGCCATTCCGGTGGCGTTCTTGGAGGTCGACCTGTACGGGGTTATGGTATTAATGGCGCCGCCTCTATCAAGCTCTCCGGCAACTATCGGGTCATATCTCGCCCCGTGGTCTACGTAAACAGTGCCGGGCATCAGCCTCTCCGTGACGTACGCCCCGCAGAGAACGCCGCCCCTATCGTTATATACATTGACCACGTCCCCGTGTTTGATGCCCCTCTTGGCCGCTTCTGACGGGTGAATCCACATTGTCTGGTAGGCGTACCCGTCGGGACCCACGATTTTGCATGTCTCCATCTCTCTCAGCCACTCCATATCATCGTGCTGAGAGTGTACTCTCCACCTGGGATGGTTGGAAACGATGAGCAGAGGGTATTTCTTGGCCCTCTGGCTGGAAAGCCTTTCATCGTGGCTCTCGCCCTTTTCAATCCAGTGCGGGACGGGCGGCCTTTCGTTGTCGTCGGGGAAGTGCTCCGCCAATCTCGCGGAATAATATTCCAGCTTGCCGGAAGGCGTTCTCAGGGGATTATTCTCGGGGTCTTCATAGAACTTCCTCATACCGACTTCTTTCTTCTTCCAGTCGGGATTTGTCGGGACGACGTAATAACCCTTTTCTTTGAACTCTTCCCAGGTGCAGAGGCCAGCCTGAGGCACGCCCGAGGTATCGAACCCCTTTTTAATCAGACCCTCCTCGGTTTCGCCATCGGTGTACTCTTCGAGCATGCCCAGCTTCTCGGCGATGGCGCAGACTATTTCGTAATCGCTCTTCGACTCTCCCCGGGGCTCGACGCATTTACCATCCAGGAATATAGACCGGAATTCCGCGGTAAACACGTCTACCTGTATATCATTCGTCTCGAATTTAGTAGTGGCCGGCAGGATGATATCGGCGAAAAGGCAGTCGTTCTCTATCCAGGGGTGCTGCGCCAGGACGAATTCTATCTGCGGACTTCGGAAGGCGTCCGCCATCCTGTTGCCGCCGTTCCAGCATGACATCCACGAAGGCGTATCGGTCCATATCATGCGTACCTCGACGCAACCCTCGGCGGGGTATTTATATTGCACGAACTGGTCTTCAACCAGGTAACGGCACATCGTGTTGCCGTACCATTTCAGGGGAGGATTGAGTATGGCCTCGTGAATGAGCAGCTTGGGAATAATCTGCTGCGGCATGTCCGGCTCGGTAAATCCCCGGTTCGCTTCCACCACGGACGGGTAGACTACGGGACCGGGCATCGGGTTGGTGTCGTCGCCGATTTTCCAGTTCGGCGGGTTCCACCCCCCGAAGATTCCCCACTCAATCATAGTCAGCTGGTGACGTCCCGGTTTGCCGAGTCCCTGCATCCCCAGCAGGCAGACCTCGAGCCTGGCCGGCTCCGTCGAGTACGGACTCCTGATGCCGGGGCCTCCGTTGCTGTGCGATATTGAAGTCGTTTTGGCTGCCCACTCCCTGGCTAAGGCCTTGATTATCCTCGTCGGCACCCCGGTTATTTTCGATGCCCAGGTGGGAGTCTTGGGAACGCCGTCTTCCTTGCCCAGGACATACTCCTCGAATTTATCGAACCCTTCCGCGTGGGTCTTTATATACTCTTTGTCATAAAGTCCTTCGGTAATCCAGAGGTATGCTATGGTGAGGTGCAAAGCGGCGTCCGTATTGGGCAGTATGGGAATCCATTTATCGGCGTGAACTGCCGCGCCGTAGTTCAGGTCCGGGCAGACGTATACCTGCTTGATGCCAAGCTCCGTGAACCAGTAGCACAACCGACTGACCGTCTGGCCTCCCCACCCCCAGGTCGTCGTCTCCGGGTCGCAGCCCCAGAACAAAATCATCTCAGCATGTTCGGCAATATCAGGGAGGCTATTGGTATTGTTACGCTGCTTGCCTATCGGCTCGCAGCCCCAGACATGCTTGGCTCCCCAGTACCACCCCTCCCAGCTATCCGGGTTCCTGGCCTGCCAGGTATAACCGCCCATCAACCGCAGCAGCCTCCGGCAGCACCCGTGGGCGGCATGGATGGTCTTCGTCTCTCCATGTCCGTCCGCCTGCGCCAGTATCGCCGTCGGCCCGTATTTCCTCTGTATCCTCTTTATCTCGCTGGCTATTATGTCCGTTGCCTCATCCCATGATATCCTGACATAACGGCTCTTCCCCCGGTTCTGCGGGTTCCTTCCCCCGTTGGGGTCCCAGTCAACCCTCTTGAGCGGATACATGGTCCGGTTCGGAGAGTAAACGCGGTTTTTATACGCTATAGAGTAAGGAGGCAGCAGCGTCCTCAAAGTCGGTTCGAAGACCTTGCCGCGAGCCTCGATTTTCCACGGCCTGAACTCTTCCGGCTTGTACTTCCAGTCGAAGTGCAGCGGCCTGATTCTGACTATTTTGCCGTTTTTAACGTCAACCTGGGCGGCATTGGCGTCTTCGGTAACGCCCCCGAAAGAAAGCCCTTTAACGATAGTTTTTTCTTTATCTGGCATGTTTACCCCCAAATGAATTTTCAAACAGATTCGTCCGGACTATGTTTTCTTGTACAATTCAATATCCCCCACGTTGACATCCTTGCTGGCGTCGATGTCTTCTATCTTACGGGGGAGATACCCGGCCTTCTCTACAAGTATTGAGTAGGTGCCCGGCTCCTGTCGCTCGAACCAGAAGTCGCCGAAGTTGTCCGTCTTTAGCGAGGCCACCTTCTTACCCTTGGCACCGGTCAGCGTGACGTTAGCGTCTTCCAGGCATTCGTCCTCCTCCGGGTCGTATACGGCCCCGGCAATGAAGTACTTATCGAGCAGCCCGATATAGTACACCCTGGGTTTGGCCTTGTACTCGGGATGCAGCACCTCTGCCCTGGCTATCTCCTCCTTGAGCTCCTCCTCTTCCCCGAACATCAACGCATCGGTGGGGCAGGCGTCAACACACCTCGGCACTTTCCACCCGTCATCGAGGAGATGAGCGCACATGGTGCACTTCTGCGCTATGTTGAGGTCGGAGTTGAAGTAGATAACGTCGTAAGGGCAGGCGTCAATACAGTTACGGCTGCCGGTGCACTTTTCGGGGTCGATGATGACGATGCCGTCGTCCCTCTTGTATATCGCTCCCGATTTGCAGGCGGGGATGCAGGGTGCCTCGTCGCAGTGCTGGCAGATATCGTGCATGTACCTCACCCTGACCTTGGGCACGGTTCCCTGCACCACGTCGGTGACTTTCATCCAGAACTGGCCGGTATCCGGCTGGGGTTTGGCGATAGGTGACCAGTCGTTGCCGACATGCTCGTCCTTGCAGGCTATCTGGCAGTTGTAGCAGCCGTTGCACTTGTTAATGTCAATGACCATTGCCTTCATTATTTCTGTTCACCTCCAACTAATACTCTATCCATGCACAGTCCGATAGCGTTACAATGATATATTTCTGCCTCAGTTGTTGTCAAACGGCTGCAGCTTTATAACACCCAGGTAGACATCGGTCTTTGTTTTTACCTTTATCTCCTTGGGTTTAGAACCTTCAGCTTCGATTTTCACGTTATAATCAGCGTTATCGGCCGAGCCTTCGAACTCGAAATCGCCGAAAAAATTGGTCTTTGTCGTCATTTTCCCACCATTGCCGCTCAGGGTAACCGTGGCGCCATTGGCACATTCATCCGTGTCCCCGAATACCACGGTACCGGCCACGAACTTTTTGGGCAGATTGATATAGACGACTTTTTCCTTCAGTCCGTGCTCTGGATGCAGCGACTCCGCCTTGCCCGCAGCGATAAGCCGGGATACCTCACTATCGGGGTCGTCGAGGTCGCCGAAAGCCAGGGCACCGGTCGGACAGACCTCGACGCAGCGTGGCTCCTTCCAGCCTGCATCAAGGAGATGGGCGCAGAAGGTGCACTTCTGTGGGAGATTTTCCCCCTCGTTCCAGTAAATAACGCCGTAAGGACAGGATGATACTATCTGCTTCTGTCCTTTCGCCTTTTCGGGGTCGATAATGATAACGCCGTCGGGTCGGCGGTACACGGCCCCGCCCTGTGCCGAAGCTACGCACGGCGCATCTTCGCAGTGCAAGCACGGTATGGGAATATAAGCAAGCTTGACTTTCGGATATTGCCCCCGTTCTTTCTCGATAATATTCATCCAGAACTGCCCGGTCATGGGCTGCGCCGCTGTATAACCCGGATAGTCCTGCCCGCAGTGCTCGTCCTTGCAGGCAAGAAAGCAGTTGTAGCACCCGCTGCATTTGGCGATATCGACTACCATGCCGTATCTGGCCATTTACTTCTTCCCCTCCCACCTGGCTATCTCTACCAGGCAGGAGTTGCTGGCCATTCCCGGGACGTTTTTGGATATCATTCTGGCAGGCGTTAAAAGGTTCACACAGCCGCCCTTGTCTATGCTGCCCGGCTGGCCCGGCTCCAGGGGGTCATATTTGGCTGATGCCTGGAACGAGTGAATTACTCCTGGTTTAAGCCGCTCCGTAAGCTGGGCGATACCCAGTACTGCGCCGCGGTCGTTATACATCCTGACGATATCTCCGTGGCGGATACCGCGGGCTTTAGCATCCGTCGGATGCAGGCGAATCGGCCACCAGGCATACCCATCCTTGATGACGCGGTTGGCCGGGATTTCATCCAACCAGGGGGACTTGTTCTCATGGTGTGTGTGGAAAGAAAAACGCAGATGAGACGATACAAGCTGAAGCGGATATTTCTTCGCCAGCTCCGAGTCGTACCCTTCCCAGCTCGGTATGTACCTCGCCAGCGGCGGTCTTTCATCGTCGTCGGGGAAATGCTGCTGTAAGCTCTGCGAGACGAATTCTATCTTGCCGCTGTAGGTGCCCAACCCTTTTTTGCCGAACCTGGGGTTTGTCGGGTCGGGTATGTCACAGGGGCGTCCTTCGTAGTACCAGCGATTGGAAACGGTGGGCTTATAGTCCTCCCCGGGGGGAGGCACGACGTAATACCCCTTCTTCTTGAAATTTTCATAGGTCATATGTTCCGGCATTGAGGAAGAATTGAATATCTTCTTAATCCAGTCTTCCTCCGAGTTGCCTTCGGTGTACTCTTCCTTGAAGCCCATTCTTTCGGCGAGGTCGGTATATATGTCGTAATCCGGCCGTGATTCCCATAACGGCTCGATGCATTTCTTCTGGTAGACGACGATTCTGTGGTTATGCCCGACAGCGCCGGCGCCGTAGCCTCCGGGAGCCGCCCATTCGGATATATCGCTGTGCTCAAAATTGGTGCATGCCGGTAAAATAATATCGGCGAAGCGTGTTTCGCTCTGCCAGAAGCAGTCCTGGTTGACCGCGAACTCCAGGTTGGGGCTCTGGTACATCTTTACGAACCGGTTGGTGTCCGTCATCGTGGAGATATACGAGCCGCCGTGGCGGTAATACATCTTGATGGGGGCGCCGTTCGGGCCTGGCTCCGGGCAGGTGTAGGGCTTAAACTGCTGCTCAATCGATTCGCCGCAGAATCCCTCGCCTATCCAGCTGACCGGCGGGTTCATAATCGACTCCGGCAGCAGCAGGCGGTAATCTCTCTGCGTAACTTTATTCACCGCCGGCTTCTTGGCTACCAGCCCGAAGGTATCCCACCCTACGGACGAGTATCCCGGGAACTGGAAGGAGAAATCGACCGGCGGCCCCATGCTGGCGCCGCCCCAGACGTTCACCCCGGGCTTACCCAGTCCCTGCATGGCGATGAGAAACACCATGAGCCGGGTCCATTCGGTGGCATAGGCCTGCCGGCAGGCTCCACCGACACCGTACATGGCGCCGCAGCCCAGCATCGTGGGCTTTGAAGCCCATTCCCTGGCGAGGGCAGTAATATCACGTGCGGGGACACCGGTTATCTCCGCCGCCCACCCCGGCGTCCGGGGGGTGCCGTCTTTCTCTCCCAAGACCTGTTTTTTAAACTCGTCGAAGCCCAGGGTGCGGTTTTCCACAAACCATTTATCATAGGTTCCTTCTTTTATCCACACGTAAGCGATGGCCTCGGCCATGGCGGCGTCGGTGCCGGGGCGGGGGGCGAGCCACTTATCGCCGAGGGTAGCCGCCGTGTAGTTGCACCAGGGGTCGATGAACACCAGTTTAATCCCCAGTTCTTTCAGCCACATCCGCCAGATGACGGACTCCTGGCCGCAGTAGTTGCCGGCGGTGGCGTTGGGGTCGTTGGCCCAGAAAACGACCATCTCGGTGTTTTTTAAGGCGTCCTGGAGCATATCCACGTTATCGCTGACGCCCAGTTTCCAGTAATAGCCCCACGCATGTACCGCTCCCCAGAGCCACCCCTCCCAGCTATCGCAGTTATCAAATAGAAAGGTATAACCCAGCTGTTGAAAGAACCTGCCGAAAGGCCCCATTTTGTAGAACAGCAGGCCCCAGTTATGATGGGAGGAGGTGCTGCCGGTGATGGCGGCGGGACCGTAGGTAGCCCGTATCCTTTTCATCTCACCGGTGACGATATCCAGGGCTTTGTCCCAGCTTATCCGTTCATAGCCGGATTTACCCCGGTTCTCTGGATTTCTGGCGCCGTTAGGGTCAAAATCTATCCTTTTATAAGGGTATTTGATTCTTTTTTCGGAATAAACCCGGCTTCTTTCGGGGACGACATAAGGGTTCAGGGCGACCTTTCTGAAGGGTGAAAACTTCTTGCCTTTCGCTTCGATTGTCCATGTCGGCGGGTCGGTCTCGTCAAAGACTATGGGGCGTATCCGCGTTATCACTCCGTCTTTAACATGAACAAAGACAGCACCGCCCACGGTGCATTGCGTTAAAATCTGCTCCGACACAAGTGTTACCTTCTAAAACCTAATCGGCTAATACTCTCTCGAACCGCAGCCCGGAAGACCAATCGTAAGGCCTGCCGAACGCTTCCGGGTACTGCTTCCTCAATTCGTCCAGGTTGACCCTCTCTACCTCGACCAAGAACCCGCTGACCACCATGCCGGCGGCATTCCTCGACGACCATTTATACGGGGTTATGGTATTGATGGCGCCGCCCCGGTCAAGCTCACCGGGGACGATGGGGTCGTACCTGGCGCCGTGCTCGATGTAGGCAACGCCGGGCATTACCCTCTCCGTCACGTAGACTCCGGCGAGGACACCGCCCCTCTCGTTGAATATTTTTACCACGTCTCCGTATTTTATACCTCTCTTCTCTGCTTCCGACGGATGTAGCCAGACAGGCTCGTAGAGGTATCCGTCCGTCCCCCTGACTTTACAGGTGGGGATTTCCTTGAACCAGGTAACGTCGTCAAGGTTGGCATGCACCCGCCACCTGGGATGGTTGGACTGGCAGAGAAGGGGATATTTCCTGGCTCTCGGAAGCTGCAGGCTCTCCTGGTGCGATTCTCCGTAGGGTATCCAGTGGGGCACCGGCGGTCTCTCCTCATCATCGGGGAAGTGCTCCGCCAGTCTCTGCGAGTAGAACTCCAGCTTGCCGGTGGGGGTCGCCAGGGGGTGTTTCTCCGGGTCTTTATAGAACTCGTACATGCCGGCCGGGTGTTTCTCCCAGTCCGGGTCGGTCGGGACGACATAGTACTGCTTCTCTTTAAATTCTTCCCAGGTGCATAAGCCTGCCTGAGGGACGCCCGAACCGTCGAAGCCGTGCTTTATCCATTCCTGGACGGACTTGCCCTTGGTGTATTTATCCAGCATGCCCAGCTTCTCGGCTATCAGGCATACTATCTCGTATTCGCTCTTGGATTCCCCTATGGGCTCGATGCATTTATTTTCCAGGAAAATACTCTCGAACTGGTCGCCGGTGGTACCTTCGCCTATGTCCTCCGTTTCGTACTTGGTATTGGACGGCAGGATGATATCGGCGAAAAGGCAGTCGTTCTCCAGCCAGGGGTGCTGCGCCAGAATGAACTCAATCGACTCATGCCGGTAGGCTTTCACAATACTGTTGCCGTCGTTCCAGCAGGTCGTCAGGCAGGGGCTGTCGGTCCATATCATGTGTATTGGAGAGCAGCCCGGGACGGGGTATACGTATTTCTTGAACTGGTCTTCGGTCGGCAATATCTGGTAGCCGCTGCCGTAGATGGTGAACTCTCCCTTTAGAATAGCCTCGTGAACCAGGCATTTCGGGATAACCTGTTTCGGCATCGGCGCGAAGTTATCATACCCTCGTACCGCGCCCGATATGTCCGGCTCGATAATGCCCCAGGGCCGGTGCTTGAAACAGCGGCGCTTCAGCACCGCCGAAGAGAAAAAGGCGCCTTCCAGGACGGCGTGCATATGGACTCCCGGTTTGCCGAGTCCCTGCATCGCCAGCAGTATCACCTCTAACCTAGCCGGCTCATGTGAGTAAGGCCCCCTGATATAAGGCCCGCCCAGGCCGTGCGCTGTAGATGTTATTTTCGATGCCCATTCCCTGGCCAGGGCTTTTATTATACGGGAAGGAACCCCGGTTATCTCTGCCGCCCATTTAGGCGTCTTGGGAATCCCGTCTTCTTTACCCAGGACATATTCCTCGAATTTATCGAACCCCACCGCGTGGGTCTTTATATACTCTTTGTCATAAAGTCCCTCGGTAATCCAGAAATACGCTATCGCCAGGTGCAGGGCGGCGTCCGTGTTGGGCAGTATCGGTATCCATTTGTCGGCGTGAATCGCCGCCCCGTAGTTCAGGTCGGGGCACACGTATATCTGCTTTATGCCTAGCTCGGTGAACCAGTAGAACCACCGGCTGGCGATTTGCCCCGCCGCGAACCCCCACGGCGTCGTTTCCGGGTCGCAGCCCCAGCAGAGTATAAGCTCGGTATGCTTGGCGATATCCGGGATAATATTGGCGTTGTAAGGCCATTGCAGACCGACCGGCTCACAGCCCCAGACGTGCTTGGCGCCCCAGTACCACCCCTCCCAGCTGTCCGGGTTCCTGACCTGGAAGGTGAACCCTCCCATAAGCTCGAGCAGCCGGCAGCCGCAGCCGTGAGTGGCGTGTACCGCTTTCGTCTCGCCGTGACCGTCCGCCTGGCCCAGTATCGCGTACAGCCCGTATTTTTTATGTATCCTCTTTATCTCGCTGGCGACTATTTCCGCAGCCTCGTCCCACGAAATTCTGACATAGCCGCTCTTGCCCCGGTTCTGCGGATTTCGCTCTCCGTCAGGGTCCCAATCGACTCTCTTTAACGGATACAAAATCCGGTTGGGCGAATAAATGCGCTTTTTATATCCCAGGCCGAAGGGGGCTATCAACGACTTCAAGGGTACGTTGAAAGTCTTGCCGCGCGCCTCTATCTTCCACGGCCTGAATTCCTCAGGCTTATATTGCCAGTCATAGTGGAATTGTCTGGTCCTGAGTATTTTACCGTCTTTGACATCTATTAGTGCCAGATGTGAGTGCTTGCTCCCCGAGGATAAGTCAGTACTTTTAATAACAGTTTTTTCGCCTCTTGTCGGCAGCCCTTTTTGTGCCATGCATCACATCCTGTTATTTCGGTTCTCTGAATATATTTATAGTACGAATGTGTTTTATTTGTCTATGGCTAACATGAATAAAGACAACACCACTGCACTCAAGCCAGCACCTGGTGACAGCAGCTTCTCAGGCTTACCTGCCGGCCGCCAGGTCGGTTTTCCTGACTACTTAGCTTAATGTTCTCTTATAATTGTGCGGGTATCCATGCCCCGGGCCAGCGGCTTGCGGGACATAATATGCGTATCCGGATAGCCTGTTTTTATCCCTTGTACAATTCAATATCCCCCACGTTGACATCTTTACTGGCGTCGATGTCTTCTATCTTACGGGGGAGATACCCGGACTTCTCTACAATTATTGAGTAGGTGCCCGGCTCCTGTCGCTCGAACCAGAAGTCGCCGAAGTTGTCCGTCTTTAGCGAGGCCACCTTCTTACCCTTGGCACCGGTCAGCGTGACGTTAGCGTCTTCCAGGCACTCGTCCTCCTCCGGGTCGTATACGGCCCCGGCAATGAAGTACTTATCGAGCAGCCCGATATAGTACACCCTGGGTTTGGCCTTGTACTCGGGATGCAGCACCTCTGCTCTGGCTATCTCCTCCTTGAGCTCCTCCTCTTCCCCGAACATCAGCGCATCGGTGGGGCAGGCGTCAACACACCTCGGCACTTTCCACCCGTCATCGAGGAGATGAGCGCACATGGTGCATTTCTGCGCTATGTTGAGGTCGGAGTTGAAGTAGATAACATTGTAAGGGCAGGCGTCAATACAGTTACGGCTGCCGGTGCACTTTTCAGGGTCGATGATGACGATGCCGTCGTCCCTCTTGTAGATTGCCTTTGAAGTACAGGCGGGGATGCAGGGAGCCTCGTCGCAGTGCTGGCAGATATCGTGCATATATCTTACCCTGACCTTGGGCACGGTTCCCTGCACCACGTCGGTGACCTTCATCCAGAACTGGCCGGTATCCGGCTGGGGTTTGGCGATAGGGGACCAGTCGTTGCCGACATGCTCGTCCTTGCAGGCTATCTGGCAGTTGTAGCAGCCGTTGCACTTGTTAATGTCAATGACCATTGCCTTCATTATTCTTGTTCACCTCCAACTAATACTCTATCGAATCGCAGCCCGGAGGCTCGATGGTAAGGTCTCTTGAAAGCATCGGGGTATTTCTTTCTCAGTTCGTCCATGTTGGCCTGTTCGACCTCGCACAGGAAGCCGCTGACGACCATACCGCCGCGGCAGTTTCTTGAGGTGCCGCGATGGGGGGTGATGGTATTGATGGCGCCGCCCCTGTCGAGTTCTCCTGGGACGATGGGGTCGTACCGGGCGCCGTGGTCTATGTAAGCCACGCCGGGCATGATTCTCTCGGTGACGTAAGCCCCGGCCAGGACGGCGCCCCTCTCGTTGAATATGTTGACTACGTCCCCGTTTTTAATCCCCCTTTTGGCGGCTTCCGACGGGTGTAACCAGAGCGGCTCGTAGAGGTAGCCGTCCGGTCCTCTGACCTTGCATGTCTCGATTTCATGGAACCAGTTAATATCATCGAGCTGGGCATGGACTCTCCACCTGGGGTGGTTGGATACTACGAGGAGGGGATATTTCTTAGCCCTGTCAAGCAGCAGGCTCTCCTGATGGGACTCGCCGTAGGGTATCCAGTGGGGTACCGGAGGTCTCTCATCATCATCGGGAAAGTGCTTGGCTAAATTCATGGAAGAGAACTCTATCTTCCCGGAAGGTGTCTTCAAAGGATTTTTCTCAGGGTCCTCGTAGAAGTCTATCATACCAGCCCGATATTTTTTCCAGTTGGGATCAGTTGGAATCATATAGTAGTCCTTTTCACACAAGTCCTTCCAGGTTATCAAACCCGCCGCCGGTACGCCGGATTCGTCGAAACCGTACTTTATCCATTCCTCGATAGATTTACCTTCGGTGTACTTTTCCAGCATACCCAGTTTTTCAGCAACGGCACATACCGCCTCATAGTCGCTCCTGGACTCTCCTATAGGCTCAACGCATTTTCTTTCACGGAAAATAGTAGTAAAATGAGCGCTTTCCATGTCGCTTCCGATATCGTCCTCTTCGAACTTGGTATTAATCGGCAGGATGATATCGGCGAAGAGACAGTCGTTCTCCATCGTTGGGTGCTGGGCCACGAAGAACTCAATCTTGGGGCTCCGGTAGGCATCCACGTTCCTGTTGCTGTCGTTCCAGCAGGTCAGCAAACAGGGTGTATCGGTCCATATCATGTGAACTTCCGAGCAGCCCGGGGCGGGGTAAACATATTTCTTGAACTGGTCTTCAACTGGCGACATTTGCTCCGAGCTGCCGTATATCTCGAAGTGTCCGTCCAGGATAGCGTCATGAATCATGGGCTTGGGGATGATTTGTTTTTCTATATCCGGACCGGGATGATATCCATGATACGCGGCGTTCACTGATGGCCTCACTACACCTCCGGGTGCCAGAGGAGGAACATCGCGTCCTAAATCCCTGGCGCCGAAAAACGAGCCTCCCACAAAAGTAAGCTGGTGAGTCCCCGGCTTTCCCAGTCCCTGCATTGCCAGCAGCAGCACCTCCAGCCGGGCCGGCTCGGTTGAATACGGCCCTCTTATGTAGGGCCCGCCGAATCCATGCGCCACCGTCGTCGTTTTGGACGCCCATTCTCGCGCCAGGGCTTTGATGATACGGGACGGTACTCCGCATAGCTCAGACGCCCACTTGGGGGTTTTGGGAATCCCGTCTTCCTTGCCCAGGACGTATGCCTCGAACTCGTCGAAGCCATAAGCATGAGTGGCTATATAATCTTTGTTATAGGTACCATCGGTTATCCACTGGTAAGCCAGCGCAAGCTGTAATGCGGCATCGGTATTGGGCAGCACGGGAATCCATTTATCGGCATGAACAGCCGCCCCGTAGTTTAAGTCGGGGCAGATATATATGCTTTTTATTCCGAGCTCAGTAAACCAGTAGGAATAGAGACTCGGCATCTGTCCCGACCAGAAACCCCATGGGGTAGTTTCCTGGTCACATCCCTGTAATATGATCATCTGGGTGTGCTCGGCCATATCCGGGTAAATATTGGTGAGATAAGACGTATACATACCGACGGGTTCTATGCCCCAGACATGTTTGGCTCCCCAGTACCATCCCTCCCAGCTATCCGGATTTCTGATCTGCTGCGTATAACTCCCCATAAGGTGAAAAAGCCTGGTATTACAGCCATGGGTAGAGTGTACCACCTTGGTCTCGCCGTGTCCGTCCGCCTGCAGGAGTACGGCTTCCAGGCCGTACTCCTTTTGCACCCTCTTTATCTCGCTGGCTATTATATCCGTAGCCTCGTCCCATGAAATTCTGACGTACTTGCTCGTGCCCCGGTTCTGCGGGTTTCTCTCTCCATTGGGGTCCCAGTCGACCCTCTTTAACGGATACAGAATCCTGTTGGGAGAAAATATACGCTTTTTGTAGGCCATCCCGTGTGGAGGTAACATGGACTTCATAGGCGGTTCAAAAACCTTGCCATGCGCCTCCAGCTTCCACGGTTTCCATTCCTCAGGCTTGTACTTCCAATCAAAATGGAAGGGTCTAATCCTGATTAATTTACCGTCCTTAACATCAACCGCCGCCATATTTGAGTTATCACCGAAGCTACTCAAACCGGTACCCTTGATTAATGTTTTCACTCCTTTGTTAAGCTTCCCTTTTTGTGCCATGTTACCTCCCTTTCTGTCTCCTTTTCTGGCAGTTTATAGGGTAAGTCAAATCCTCAGAAATAATACACTCTGGCACTGGTTCCAGTCAAATTGGTCAGTTTATCGCCTTATTTTTCACAATTTTTTACTGACTACGGAATATACATTATATAGTGTATTAAACTAGACTTTATACACCTTGCATAGGAATGCCCTGAGCGATTCAGAACCGGTGTGAGGGTCGCAGGGCATATCCGCAGCCAGAACATTTACATTTGATTCCGTGAAACCGTATTCAGGGGGCTCTTTCTCGGGAAACCACCAGCCATGCTGGGCGTGGACGACCCCCGGGTGAATGCCGTCGGTAAGTTTCGCTCTCTGTTTAATCCTGCCTCTGGGACTTTCAATCCAGACCCAGTCTCCGTCCTCTATACCCAGGCTGACCGTGGTATCAGGGTGAATTTCCATTATAGGGTCGGGCGTAATTTTGCGCAATGATGGTATCTGCCTGCCCTCGGAACAGAAGTACTCCTGAATTCTACTGCCAGTGGTGATTATCAGGGGATAGTCCTTAAACAAATCGGGCGTTGAATATGGACTCTCCGGCGGCTCAACGTAATAAGGCAGCGGGTCATAACCCATGGATTCGAGAGCCGAGCATCGCAGTTCGACCTTGCCCGAAGGTGTATCAAAACCTTCCTGCTCGTATTTTCTGTACCGCATCTTGCCTGTCAGTATCCCCAGAGCCTTAAAATCCTCAAAAGTCAGGCCGGCGTCTTTCAGTGTCCAGTCGCAGAATTCCCGGACATCTCTCCAGGGGAAGTCGGCACTCATGCCCAATCTACGGGCTAAATCAAAGAGGATTTGCTTATCATCGCGGCACTCCCCTATCTCGGCCACCTTCTGCCTGATGAGTACACACCAGCCCATGTGCACGTCGGCAACTTCGTCGTTCTCCAGCCAGCTTGATGCCGGGAGCAGTATATCCGCCATCTGAGCGGTAGGAGTCATGAACAGGTCGGTCACCACCGTAAAATCAACCTTCCTGAATGCCTGGGCCGTCCTCACGGGGTCGGTCTGATTGAGCAGCGTATTGCTGCCCATCACGAAAAGGGCTTTGATGGGGTACGGCTGCCCGGACATAACAGCGTCGAGCAAATGGCGCGGGTGAATGACGGCGTTATCCAGGACTTTGTACTTGCCGCCGCCAATCATCTTTGCCTTTATATCCGGCGTAATCCTTTCATTTAACGGCAGGCTCTGATTGCCGTGGACACTGTGTGTCTTAATATTGGCTGGCGTCACCAGGAAAATATCGCCGCCGGGAACATCCAGGTTGCCCGTAATGGCCGAAAGGCAGTGGACGGCGCGAGCCGTCTGCAGAGTATTTATATTCTGGTCAATGGCGTTGCCCCACTGTATGCAGGCCGGCTTGGTCGTTGCGTACGTCCGGGCGGCCGCCCTGATAGCCGCCGCCGGAACCCAGGTGATTTCCGCAACCTTTTCCGGAGTATATTCCCCCACCCTTTTCGCAAATTCATCAAAACCGGTGGTCCACCTGCTCACGAAATCTGCATCGTATAGCTTCTCTTTAATTATGACATGCAGCATACCCAGAGCCAGCGCATCGTCGGTGCCCGGTCGAAGCTGGAGCCAGTGGTCGGCCTGAGCCGCCAGTCCGGTTCTCCTCGGGTCAACGACTATCAGTTTGGCTCCGTTTTTAACCGTTCGGGTAACCTGGTAGCCGCACATACCGTCAGCGGCACCCGAACCCGCGATGTTGCAGCCCCAGTTCAATACGCATTTAGGCGTCACTCCCCCGAACCCGTAATAATCGCACACGTGGAACCTGCCGCTCGTCATGCGCGCCGCTACTATCCTCGGGAAATAGCAGTTGTTGATTATGCTGAGGTGATTGGGAGTGCCGAAGCAGTTGGAAAACCTCATATATAGAGGAAGAAGAGGCCGCCCCGTGCCTATGATTGTAGCTACCGATTCAGCACCAAATTTCTCCTTATATTCAAGGAGTCTGCCGGCAACAGTGTCCAGCGCCTCATCCCAGCTGATTCTCTGCCACTTGTTCTCTCCCCGCGCCCCCGCCCTCTTTAGAGGAAACTTAAGGCGGTCAGGATGATACAGCATCTCCACTGAAGCCCTGCCCTTGGGGCAAATATAGCCAAGTGAAGTAGGGCAGTCCGGGTCTCCCGTGATTTTGACTACTCTGCCGTCTTTAATATGAACCAGGACGCCACAGACGCCGTGGCACATTCTGCATGTGGACTTAACTACCTCTTCGCCGTGATTTTTCATCGGTCAGATACTGTATCGATATCTCTAGCGCCAACCAGTAATGACCATTTTAGCTAGTTGGATTACCCTTGTCAAAATCCAGTATTTTACGCTGGCATTCTTGCGTTAGTACAGAACAATGCCTGTTTCCCTGGCACCGATTTACTTTGCTTATTGGTTTTATGATAATGTAATATAATACAGCAGTAAAGATACATTATATTACTAAGGAGATATTCGATGAGCAAGGTCTCCGACTATGAGCTTCAATCGATGGCTGATGAGATAAGAGAGCAGGCAGCTCAATTGAGAGTTTTAACTTTCCTGTCATTCATTTACACTTCTGACGTCGTCAACAGGTATCTGGATATCGAAATAGCCAGGTATCCCGTCGGCAGAACCGGCTTTAGCGTCCTGCATAATCTGGTATTGCATGGCGGCACAATGACGCCAACGAATTTAAGCGAGAGAATATTCCGCTCCAAGCATGCTGTGACCAGGGTGGTTGATAGACTTGAGAAACTGGGCTTCGTGAAGAGAGGCGCCATAGGCAAAGACCGCAGGGTCAGAAAAGTTCATATAACAGAAGAGGGATTGGCCTTTGTTAAAGAGTCGCAGGCTGCCGGGCAGCAGCGCATGGGTCATGTATTGCTAAACCCCCTGGACCAGAAACAGATAAAGGCACTTGACGTGATTATGAAGCAAATTAGAGAGCACACACTCAAGCTTATTGCCGATGCACAGACCAAGTGAATTAATAGCAACGTTGGAAGAAATCAACTTCAATTAATTAAATAAAGCGTCGAATAAAAATTAGTTGCAGTAGGAATAATATACCTTGACATCTTAGTAGATTTTTTGATAGAATAAAAAACTTGACCTGTGGTATACTCGTTCATTACCTGCATCACCATGCAAAGACACTGCCGGAATTAGAAGGAGCATTTTTCATGAACACTAAAAAGCAGATTCCGTGCCTTGAGGGGTGGTTTACTATGCCGCCGAAGGAACCTCAGCTGATAGGCAGCAGGTGCCAGTCTTGTGGGCATTACTTCTTCCCGAGAGTAAAAACCTGCCGCAACCCCTATTGTAAAAAAACAAAACCTCTTGAAGAAGTGTTGCTGAGCAAGAAAGGTACACTGTTTGCCTATACTGTTAATCACTACGCGCCGCCTCCCCCATATCATGCGCCAGACCCGTTCGTACCTTTCGGCGTTGTCAGCATTGCGCTGCCCGAGGGCATAAAAGTAGGAGGGCAGGTGCCCAGGGACGTCGAGTTGGATGCGCTGAAGGTGGGCATGGAGATGGAGATAGTGAGAGAGGTGCTTTATGAAGACGACCAGGGCAACGAAGTTCTAAGCTGGATGTTCCGGCCTGCTAAATCATAATTTAAAGAAAGCAGCCGTTGAGGTTGATAATTAATTTAGCAGTAATACGGATCGAAGCTGTTAAACAATAAAGGGAGAAAAAAATGAGAGATGTTGCTATCATAGGTATCGGGATACATCCCTGGGGAAAATTCCCCGAAATGAGTGTCCACGAACTTAACCTGGAAGTAGCCCAGATGGCGCTTAAAGATGCCAACATGGAATGGAAAGACATACAGGGATTGTTTGCCGGGCAGGACCCCTGGGCTGGAATCCAGGGGATGCTGGCGGGGTCTGTCCTGGCGCAGGACCTTGGCTTGACCGGAATACCGGTAACCAATAACTATAACGCCTGCGCCACCGGCGGCTACGCCCTCAGGACCGCCCACCTTTATATAAGCTCCGGCCTCATCGATACGGCTCTCATCGCCGGGGGCAGCATATCCCCCAAGGGCGCTTTCGGCACCACCAAGTACGACGAATTTGATGAAACTGACCTTGACAGCCAGAGGTTTAGAATCCTCGGCTCGGCCAATTTCACTGGGTTTGCCATGGCGGCACAGAAACGGGTGAATATGTACGGCTTAACTGAGGAAGACCTTGCCCTGCAAAAAGTCAAGGCCAGCAAATTCGGCTCGCTCAATCCCAATGCGCGGTATAAAAAAATATACACCGTAGAAGAGATAATGAATTCCCCTATGGTCGCTTACCCCCTGCATCTATATCAGGTATGTGCCACCAGTGACGGCGCTGCCGCCGCAATAGTGTGCAGCACGGATGTGGCCAAAAAATATACCGACAAGCCGATTATTATAGCCGGTATCGGGGCTTCGTGTCCTCAATATCCTGTTCCCGGCTTCGGCGGTTTCGGCAGCGACTTCAGTGAAGTCCCGCCCCCCAACGAGAATGATGCCGGCATAAAATCAACCTACCAGGCCTACGAGCAGGCCGGGGTGGGGCCCGAGGACCTGGATGTGGTAAGTGTCTATGACCTTACCGGCGCTATGGAACTGCAATGGTATGAAGATATTGGGCTCTGTAAGGAAGGCGAGGCTGAAAAATTGCTCAGGGAAGGCGCTACATCACTTGGAGGCAGGATTCCGGTTTGCACTGACGGAGGCTGTACCTCGCTGGGCGAGTGCATTCCGGCTCAGGCCCTCTCGCAGACCTATGAAATAGTAACGCAGTTAAGAGGCGATGCCGGGGGGAGACAGGTTGAGGGCGCCAAGGTTGGCTTCTCGGTGAATTCAGGCAAACTGGGAAATTCCTCCGCTATAGTCTACAAGAGATAGACCCAAAGCCCACCATCATGCTTATGAACTTAGGAGGATGAAGAATGGATTTTGAGCTTACCCCGGAGGAAAAAGCGTTTCAGAAGGAAATACGCGAGTTTCTGGACAAGGAATGTAATGAGCATGTTGTTGCCGAGACGTTATCTTTGCAGGGGGCAGGACCCTACTCCAAGGAACTGCTCCGCAAAATGGGTGCCGCAAGGCTGTTAGCTCCCCGATGGCCGGAAGAGTATGGTGGCCGCGGCATGGGCGCCATGGCCGAGACTATCAAGGTAGATGAAATAACCTCTCATCATGCCCCCTTTCCCCTCGACGGCGTTGAACTCGGCAATGCCATCCTCATCAGCGGAACCGAGGAACAGAAGAAGAGATTCCTGCCGGGTGTTGCCAGCGGGGAGATAGATATTGCCCTCGGTTATACCGAGCCAAATGCCGGCTCGGATGTAGCCTCGGTTCAGCTCCGCGCTGTAGAAGACGGGGACCACTTTATCCTGAACGGGCAAAAGATATACAACAGCGAAGCACACGTCTGCGAATATCACTGGCTGCTTACCCGCACCGACCCCACCGCCGAGAAAAAGCACCGGGGGCTTAGCATGTTCATAGTTGATTTAAAGAGCCCCGGAATTACGATACGCCCGTTGATAACCTCGGGGGGATTGCGGACAAACGAGGTCTTTTACGAAGATGTAAAGGTACCCAGAGAGAACCTGGTCGGGGGGGAAAACGGCGGCTGGAAGGTCGTCATGAGTGCCCTTTATGGCAGTTCTGCGGGAGGAGGGATGGCAACAGAAACCAAGAATGTTATTAACACGATGGTGAAGTACGCCATTGAGGAAAAACAGGATGCCGATGAAAACCAGTGGATTCCCGAGGTAATGGCCGATCTCTGGGTGAAGACCCATGTCGCCGAAATCACCGGCATGAGAGCCACCGCTTTCGGCGACCTCGGTGTTACTAATCTTCAATACGGTGGCGGCGGTTCTGCTTCGCGGTTACTCGCAAGTGAAACAAGGCGTGTCCTTTACAACACCGCCATGCAAATACTCGGACCTTACGGTCAGCTGACTAAAAACTCAAAGTACGCTCCTTTAGAGGGTGAAATATTGAAGGAGTACATGGATGCTCCTCGTCTGTCGATTGTCCACGGCAGCCAGGAGATTCAGAAACTGCTCATTGCTACCAGGGGCCTGGGACTGCCCAGAAAGTAATATGCGGAAAGGGGTCTTACAGTGGATCCAAGACTCTCTGAAGAACAGGAAATATTGAGAAAATCGGCTCGTGACTTTTTAACCGACAAATGCCCCAAATCCCTGGTCAGGGAAATGGAAATGGATGAGAAGGGCTACTCGCCGGAGCTCTGGAAGGAGATTGCCGACCTGGGCTGGATGGGGCTGGTCTTTCCGGAGGAGTACGGCGGAGGAGGTATGAGCTTCCTCGACCTGGCTATACTTCTCGAGGAGATGGGGCGGGTCCTCTTCCCCGGGCCCTTTTTCTCCACGGTGATTCTCGGGGGACTGCCCATTCTGGATATCGGAAGTGCTGAGCAAAAAGAAAAATACCTGCCGGATATAATCAGCGGTAAAGCTATCTTCGCCATGGCCCTAACCGAGGCCAGCGGTACATATGATGCCGCCTCGGTGAAAGTCAAGGCTACCGCCGCCGAAGTTAATAGCTACGTCCTCAATGGCACCAAGCTCTTCATCCATGATGCCTGCGCTGCCGATTACTTTTTATGCGTGGCCAGAACCGATGACGAAGCTAAAAAGCCCGAAGACGGCATTACCATTTTTATAGTTGATGCCAAGAGCCCGGGCATAAGCAAAACCGTACTGGATACTATCGCCAGAGACAAGCAGTGCGAGGTGGTTTTTGACCAGGTCAAAGTACCCAAGGAGAACATCCTCGGCAAGCCGGACCAGGGCTGGGGTGAAGTGCAGAAGATAATCGAACGTGCCGCCATCGCCAAGTGCTGTGAGATGTTGGGGGGCATGCAGGCGGTACTGGATATGACGGTAGCCTATGTCAAAGAAAGAGTACAGTTTGATGTCCCTGTCGGTGTTTTCCAGGCAGTACAGCACCACTGTGTCTATATGTTGGTAGAGGTTGAAGGCTCCAGGGCAACTGCTTATGAGGCAGCCTGGAGGATAAGTACGGGGCGCGCCTACTCCAGTGAAGCCGCTATAACCAAGGCCTGGGTAAGCGATGCTTACCAGCGCGTCGTCGCTCTGGGCACGCAGGCACACGGTGGTGTCTCTATTATTGAAGACCATGACCTGCCCTTGTATTTCCGGCGGGCTAAAGCTGCGGAGCTTATGTTTGGTGATGCCAGGTTTCACAGAAAAACTGTAGCCAGGAATCTGGGATTCAAGGTAGCCTGAATATTCGGGACGTTATACCAAACTTGATTTTTAGCCAGAAGCATATTAAAATCACGTTGCCGTGATAATATAATTGCAGTTGACAAAGGAGGGGGCTCATGTCGAAATTTGCGGTACGGCCATTCGGAGGGCCAGAGGCGGTTGACTGGTCCGAGAGAATAAATATGACCCGCATGAGGGAGGAGAGGCTGGCCAAAGCCCAGGCTGCCCTGAAGAAACACGGTATAGCGGCCTGCCTGCTGATGCGACCCGAAAATATGCGTTACGTGACCAGCACCAAGGCGGTGAACTTTATCGACCAGCTCAGATACACCGTGGCTTTTGCGGAACACGACCCCATCATTTATGAATTGCCGCCCGGTAATCTCTTCGGGGTATGCCCCTGGGTTAAGCCGGAGAACCTCAAGCTGGCCATACTGTGGGCTGACGAAGCCTGCGGGCCGGATGCCACCTGGGAAAGGGCTCAGAAATTCGCTCAGTCCATCAAGCAGGACCTGAAAGAAAAGGGCCTGGAAAGAGAGAAACTGGGCATTGACAAGCTTGACGAGCCCGGTCAGCAGGCATTGAGGGAGGCGGGCATAGAGACCGTTGACGTTATGCCGGTGATGCTGGAAGCGCGCGCCGTAAAAACGGAAGACGAGATTAACTGCCTGATGATGGCGGTAGCCATATCCGAGGTGGGCTGGTACGCCCTTTACGAGGCTCTCAAGCCGGGCGTCCTGGGTCGGGACCTGATTGCCGCCGCCAACAAAGCCATGTACAGCGCCGGCGCTGAGGATGTCTGGGGAGTCCTGGGAGGGGCGCGTTCTACCGGCATTGTGCAGGTGGGCGATGTCATCACTGTTGACTTCTGCCGCATTACCTATATGGGATACAATACCTGCTACTATCGCAACATCATCTGCGGCCGCAAGCCCAACCAGAAAGAGATAGACATGCACAAGAGGAGCTACGAGCGGGTGCACAACGTTATCGAAGCCATCAAGCCAGGAGCCACCACCGCCGACGCCGCCAAACACTGGCTCCCCGCCAAGGAGCGGGGCTATCCCACTGAAGAGTATACCTGGTGTGAAGATTTAGCTCATGGCCTGGGCCTCTGGCTCTATGAATACCCCATCATCAACCGGCTCTGGTCGTTTGATTACCCCATGGTTCTGGAAAAAGGTATGACCATGGCTGTAGAGGCTATGGAGTTCGACCCCGCGGTCGGCAGGACCAAACTGGAAGAGATGATTTATATAGGTGATACCGGCGCCGAGATTATGACCAAGATGCCGGTTAAAGATATTATGATTGCAAGTCCCATTATGACGGCCTGATAGGCCCAGCGGAGACTTATTAGAACCAGAAGTTCGAAAGGAGGTATTAGCATGTCTTCGTCGCAAGTTCCTAAAACGTGGGATGGTGAAGCTGATATCATTGTAGTAGGTGGCGGCAATACCGGTATACCGGCAGCCATTACCGCCCATGACAAAGGTGCCAAGGTTATGGTGCTGGAGACTTCGGGCGGCATGGCCAGCAGTCTGGCCATGATTGCCGGCGGTACGCCTTTCACCGGCACAGACCTGCAGAAAGCCGAGGGCGTTAAGGATTCCCCCGACCAACTTTATGAGGAAGCCGTCAAAGTTAGCGGCGGTTCACCGGAACTCTGGCGAGCGATAGCAGACCGTCAGGAGGAAGTCTACGAATGGCTTAAATCCCTGGGTGCCAAACCAGAAAAAGTGCTTCTGGCTCCGGGACACCTCGTCAGGCGCTCGGTCAAATTTGAAGGCCATGGCCCCGCTCTTTGCAAAGTTCTCCGGAACGCCCTGAAAAAGTCGGGTGTTGATGTCCGGTACAAGCATCGCGCCAGAAAACTGATCGTCGATAACGGCCGGGCCGTAGGCATCACCGCCGAGTCTGGAGGTAAAACCCTTAACTTCAAGGCCAGGAAAGCGATTATTCTGGCCACCGGTGGCTTTTGTCAGAATCTGGAAATCGTGAAGGAGTTTGGGCCGCATTATGCTGATTTAGTTCCAACAGCGCCTCCAACGCACCAGGGTGACGGCCTGAAAATGGCCATGGCCATCGGCGCGGCGACGGATGGCCTGGGCCTGGCCGTGTGTCCATCCATGCCGGTAGGCGCCGAGACCCTTCAATTCGTCAACGCTGGTCTGCAGGGCGGCATTACCGTGGACAAGGACGGGATGAGATTCGGTAATGAGGCGACCGAAGAACTGGGTACCTACACTGAAAAGCATAAGATATGTCTGGACCATGACCCCACCGGTCTGCACATTACCGTCGCCGACCAGGCGATAAGGGACCTTAATCCACCGCCATCCCCAACCCGTGAACCGATATACAAGACGGATACTATTGAGGAGCTGGAGAAACAGCTCGGCATTCCCGCCGGAAACCTTAAGGCGACCGTAGACGAGTATAACTCCGATATTGAAAAATATGGTTATGACAGGAAATACGGCCGGAAATTGCTGGGAATGGCCTGGCCGGAGAAACCGGTAATGAAAATGGATACACCTCCGTTCTATGCTATGAAAAACAAGATTTGCCTGACTTCGATGAAGGGCGGCTTGAAAATCAACGCAAAGTGCCAGGTAATCGACCAGTTCGGCGATGTTATTCCAGGACTCATGGCTGCCGGGGAGTTAACTGGAGGTTTGGAGCACATACCGCACCATTACTACACCGGAAGAATGACGCTTCAGGCTTTCACCCAGGGTAGAATCGCCGGTGACGTTGCCGCCGACTAGCCTGCCAGCTAAGCGGACATCCATAAGCAAACATCGCCGGGTGTTTAAGGCGAGAGAAAAAGAATAAGTAAATAATGAAGTGGCAGGATAAGTACCGCGATAAGTTAATAACGGCCAAAGAAGCGGCTGGCCTTATAACCTCGGGCTCTGACGTCATTTTTGCCATGATGGACCAGCCCAAGGATATTATGACGGCCGTAGCCGAGCGATATAATGAGTTGGAGAACGTAACGCTCACCTCTCACTGGGTGGAAGACTATCCCTTCCTCCACCCCAGCCAGTACCCTGAAATGGAAAAAGCGTTCCGCATCAAGGACCCCATGACCCTGCGGACCACGCGGGAAGAGATACGTAACAAGAAAATCGACTACCAGCCGACTATCTTTGGGCTGAGTAACGGCTGCAGGCAGGAAGAGCCTGACAGGGGACGGCTGTACCACTATAAGGATTTCTTTTACTTTAAGCTCACCCCTCCCGATGAAAACGGCCGCTGTAGCTTTGGACCCCATTGCTGGTACACGCCGAGTGTTTGCAGAACGGCTAAGGTGAAAATCGCTGAGATCGACCCTAACCTTACCTGGGTATACGGCGAATATGTGGATATTGATGATATTGACTATCTGGTTGAAACTCCGGAAGTTGGAAGACTGGGGGGCTCGGAGCTGCTGGGACAAACGCCGCCCCCCGAGGAGTTTGAGATATCCCAGGTCATTGGCGCCAATGCCGCCTCTTTAATCAACGACGGCGATACCCTGCAGATTGGGGTGGGCACGGCCGCCGAGGCAATCAGGGACTTCCTCGGCGAAAAAAACGACCTCGGCATCGACAGTGAGGTCATTTATTCCTATACTATAGACCTGGTCAAGCGTGGCGTTATCACCGGCAAGAATAAGAATGTTGATACCGGGAAGGTAACCGCCGCCAACCTTCAGTTATATGGCTACAATGAGCCTGCCAGCATCGAATCCCTCGCGTATGTCAGGAATAACCCTAACTTTTTATTCCGGGACATCTCCACCCAGTGTAATGTCGGCAGAATTGCTGCGCAGGACAACCTGGTAGCCATAAATAACATCCTGGGGGTGGACATTCTGGGACAGATTGTCATTACCCACCTCGGCCCGACGCCCATCACCGGCCCCGGTGGACAGGTGGACTATTGCATCGGCGCTCACTATTCCAGTGGAGGCCGCTCTATATCCATGCTGAAGTCCACCGCCCTCGACGGCAAGGTATCGCGGATAGTGCCCCAATTTGAGGCAGGTACGGTGATAATGATTCCCATGGTTTACCTCGATTACCTGGTTACCGAGTATGGAATCGCCAACCTGGACTGCAAGAGCCGGCGGGAAAGGGCGGAAGCCATAATCTCGGTAGCCCACCCCGATTTTCGGGATGAGTTAAGCCGGGCAGCCAGGGAGATGTTCTACCCGTAGTATTATGGCGTAAGACGCTATATATGCTAATATGTTAGCAAGGCAAATATGCGAGTTTTAAATTATGTACGGCTCATATTATAGCTACCTGAGAATTTTTATTCGGAAAAAACGAGGAGGCAGGAAATAGTGCAGATAAAAGAAGCTTTAACCAAGATAGTTGGTGCCGCTAATGTCTCCGATGACCCTGAAGCGCTTCTATCGTATTCCAGGGACTGTAGCCTCAGTACTCCCCGCACCCCCAATTACGTTGCCAGGCCGAAGAATACGGGTGAAGTGCAGAAGGTCGTCAAGCTGGCCAACGAAAACGGCATACCCGTTGTGCCCTGTAGTTCAGGCATCCACTTCAATGGCAACACCATTCCCAGTCTGGGCGGAATAGTGCTGGATTTGAGGCGCATGAATAAGATTCTGGAGGTTGACTTCGACAACAAAATGGTGAGGATTGAGCCCGGTGTCACCTGGGGTCAGTTACAATCTGAAGTCACCAGGCATAAAATGATGGGACTTTGCCCACTGCTGCCTCACCCGCTGAAGTCCGTACTGACCAGCCACCTGGAGAGGGAACCCATGCTGATACCCAAGTTCGAGTATGCCGGCAGCATGGTAACCCTGGAAGTGGTATTTGCCGACGGGCAGGCTTTCCGGACCGGCTCCGCCTGTGTGCCCGGGTTTCCCGATAAGAGCATGGCGGAAGGAGTTAATCCCGGAGGACCCGGTTATCTATCTTATAACTGGCTTATTCAGGGCGCCCAGGGGACAATGGGGGTGGTAACCTGGGCCAAGGTCAAGATGGCGCCCAGGCCCAAAATAGACAAGGCCTTCTTTATTCCCTTTGAGCAGCTGGAGGATGCCGTTCAGCTGGTCTACAATGTACAGCGGCGCATGCTCGGCGAAGAGTGCCTTATATTAAACAGCGTTAACCTGGCAGCTATCCTGGCCAAGAAATGGCCTCAGGATTATGACAATCTGAGGAGAATACTGGCACCCTGGACGGTTATCCTGGTCTCCGGCGGAGGCTGGAGGCGCCCGGAAGAGAAAATCGAATATGAAGAGGCAGGACTGCGTGAGGCAGCCGCCGAGCTGCATATTCCGGAGCTGCCGACATCCCTGCCCGGCTTACCGGGCATTGAAAGAGAGCTGCCGGGAATGCTCCGCAACGCCTGGTCTGAGAAGAAGACCTACTGGAAGTTTGCCAGCAAGGGCGCCTGCCAGGACATTTTCTTCTACACGACGCTCAACTACGCGTCCGATTTTACCGAGGCTATGAATCGTGTAGCCGCCGATAATGGCTACTGTATCGACGATATAGGTATCTACATACAGCCCATGGAGTACGGGCGCTCCTGCCATTTTGAGTGCAGCTTCCCCTACAATCCGGGTGATGCCGATGATGTGGCCATGGTTGGCAACCTGTACGCCGAGGCTGCCGAGACCGCGATAGCTATGGGCGGCTACTTCTCCCGGCCGTACGGCCCCGTAGCGGATATGGTTTATAATAAGGCCGCAAGCTATACGGCGGCCTTGAAAAAGGTTAAACAATTGCTGGACCCCAATAATATCATGTCCCCCGGCAGACTATGCTTCTAGCCCAAATTAGATAACGTAAGCAGGTGAAGAAATGTTGAAAGTTGAAGAATATAAACATCAAGCCCAGACATGTGTGAGGTGCAGCTACTGCAAGTTCCTCGACCTCAACTACGTAAAAAGCTCCCGGTTTTCCCGGCAGTGCCCGATTGACACGAGGTACAGGTTCAACCTTTATTCGCCGCATGGTTTGCTTCACACCGCCCTGGCTGAACTGGACGGTAAGCTGGAATTCACACCTAAATTTTTAGATGCTTTGTGGAAGTGCACCCTCTGCGGCGGCTGTGACACAAGATGCAAGCGAAACCTGGATGTCGAAGTGCTTCAGGTAATCGAGACGCTGAGATGCCGGTGTGTCGAGCAGGGCAAGGGCCCCATGCCCGAGCACAAGATGCAGGCTGATAATGTAAAGAAAAGCCATAACATATACGGCGCCGACCCCAGGGCGCGCCTGAAATGGATGCCGCCGGACGTTAAGCCGGCTAAAAAAGCCGACATCCTCTATTTTGTAGGCGACTCCTCCTCTTACCGGCACCCGGAGATAGCCCAGGCTGCCGTCAGGCTGCTGGACAAAGCCGGAGACAAGTTCATGGTTCTGGATGACGAGTGGAGCAGCGGTCACGAGCTGTTTGCCACCGGCCAGCTGGAGCTGGCTAAACAGATGGCCGAACACAACATTAAGGCTATTGAGGACTCCGGTGCCGGGACGGTGATAGCCAGTGACGCTGAAGTCTACAAGACCCTCAAGGTGGATTATCCCAGGATTATGGAAAAGTCCACCGAAGATATGCCTTACACCGTCCTGCATATGACCGAATATATTGACCAGTTGATGCAGGACGGTAAATTCAAGTTCAATCGGAAAGTCGCCATGAAGGTAACCTACCATGACCCGTGCAACCTCGGCAGGCTTGCCGAGCCGTGGTATCACTGGGAACCGAAATATGAACCGCCAAACATTGCCGTTGGCAAGAAGTGGCGGCGCGGTTACGATGGCATTTATGAGCCGCCCAGGAATATCCTCAAAGGAATTCGGGGCTTAGAGCTTATTGAAATGGAAAGGCATCATGACAATGCCTGGTGCTGCGGGTACGGCGGCGGTGTAGGAGTAGCCTTCCCGGACTTCGCCCTGTGGACAGCCGGAGAACGGGCTGAGGAAGCACAGTTAACCGGCGCTGAGGCCATAGTGAGCTGCTGCCCCAACTGTAAGGATATCCTCGCTCAGGCGGCTGAGAGCACAGGGATGAAGGTTTATGATATTACCGAAGTTATGCTTCGGGCAATCAGGTAGAAATAAGGTAAAGGAGATAGCGATGAGCATACCGAGAGAAGCTTATCAGACACTTCAATCTATAGTCGGGACCGAATGGGTCAGCGATGACCCGGCAGTATGCGAAGCCGACCGCTATTGCAGCCTGTCCGACCCTACTGACGAAAAACGCCGGCCCGGATGCAGCATAGAGCCGGCCAGCACCGAGGAGGTGCAGGCAATCGTCAGGGTAGCCAACAGGTATAAGCTGCCCTTCGTGGTTACCAGCACTTTCTACAGTGCCGGCACTTTCTGTAAAAAAGATGACTCCATCCTCATCGACCTGAAGAGGATGAACAAGCTTGAGATAGATGAGGAGAATCTGTACGCCATTGTCGGCCCGGGGGTGGCCTTCGCGGCCCTTCAAGGCGACCTGCTCAAGAGGGGACTTTTCACCTTCGTGCCGGGGTGCGGTGGCCAGGCTTCGGTGGTGGCCAATACCGTCAATATGGGTGACGCCCCCCTCGGCTGGAGGCACGGCCTTGGCTATCAGAGATTGCTGGGAGTCGAATGGGTGCTCCCCGATGGTGAAATGCTGCGGATGGGTTCGAGGTCTATGGGCGACGATTACTTCTGGGGCGAAGGCCCCGGCCCCGACCTTCGCGGTCTGCTGAGGGGATGCGCCGGGCACCAGTCCAAACTCGGGATTATTACCAAGATAGGTGTGAAGGTCTTCCCCTTCGTTTCCGAGGAGCTTAAGCCCGAGGGGTGGGCATACCACACCACCATGAAGCTGCCGCCAAACAGGTTCAAGTGGTACAATATCCGGTTTTACTCCAGGGAAGATGCCATTAATGCCATCTTCGAGCTGGGCAGGTGCGAGATAGCCCTCATTGTAATGACGGTGCCCCCCATATTCCGGGGTGTCGCCAGGAGCCGTGGCGTCGGCTGCGGCGGATTCTGGGAGTACTGGAAGGAAGCCGGCCCCAAACTGGCCCGGCAGCAGGAAGACCTCCGCGTTCTGCTCTACGGTATCGGCTCGGATAAACGCCTGGAATACGAGGAAAAGGTATTGCTGGATATCGTCAAGGATTACAAAGGCTCCGCCCGTGAAGCCCCTTGTCAGGATGAAACGAACTTCATGGCTGCCGATGCCATTTGCGCCAACGTGGTCGGGGGGAGGTTCAGTTCCGAGGTCTCTTACGAGTCCATCAACCAGGCCGTGAGGTACAGCAAGGTTGTTGATAAAATAACGGACCAGCATAGACCTCCTATATTGCAGGAGTATAATACCACGGACTGGGTTTGCCCCTATGAACTGGGCTATATCGCCAAGATGGAATGCCTCCGCATGGCCGCCGTTGAAGATAATTACGCCCTTCAGGAGTGGAAGGATGACACCCAGCATGCCTGTGCTGAGGGAGGTGCTTACGCCCTGGTACCCGATAATGATATATTCGGGCCTGTCTGGGGTAACTACCCTGAAAAGGAAGATGCCATCAGGGCTATCTTCGACCCTAACCATATTTCCGCTCCTGAATAGGTAAACAGCAAGAAGGAGGTGGTAGACATGCTGAAGACAGCTGTCGATTATATAGAGAGTCTGCGTCACCTTAAGCTGAATCTCTACCTGTTTGGTGAAAAGCTGGACGATTGGGTTGACAACCCTATAATCAGGCCGTCAACCAATGCGGTGGCCATGACCTATAAACTTGCCCACGAACCCGAAAACGAGGCTCTGGCCACTGCCGACTCGATGCTCACGGGCAAGAAGGTCAATAGGTTTATTTCCCTCTTCAAGAGCCCTGACGATATGGTCAGCAAAATCAAGCTGCAAAGAGAGCTGGGGCAGAGGACCGCTTGCTGCTTTCAGAGGTGCGTCGGCATGGATGGGATTAACGCCACCTTCAGCACCACCTTCGAAATTGATGAGAAGTTCGGCACTGAGTATCACCAGAGGTTCAAAAAATGGCTCGAATACGTTCAGGAGAATGACCTTACTGTCGCCGGGGCTATGACCGATGTCAAAGGACACCGCGGCGTGGCCCCCAGCCAGCAGGAAGACCCGGATATGTTCATCCATGTCTCCGAGCGCCGGGATGACGGCATCATTATCCGGGGGGCCAAGGCGAACATTACCGGAACGGTGAACTCTCACGAGATGCTGCTCATGCCCACTCTCAGGATGCGCGAAGAAGATAAAGACTACGCCGTTTGCTGCGCCGTGCCCACCGATGCCGAAGGGATAACCCATATCTACGGGAGACAGTCCTGCGATACGCGCAAGCTGGAGGAGGGGGATATCGATGTCGGCAACTACGGCTTTGGCGGACAGGAGACACTGAGTATCTTCGAGGACGTGTTCGTTCCCTGGGAGCGCGTCTTCATGTGCGGGGAATATGATTTTGCTATTATGCTGGTGGAGCGGTTCGCCGCCTACCACCGGCAGAGCTACGGCGGCTGCAAGCCCGGTATCGCCGATGTCCTCATCGGTGCCGCCGCCTCTATGGCTGATTACAACGGTGTGCGCCGCGCCGCTCATATCAGGGAAAAAATCGGGGAGATGATTCACCTCTCCGAGACGATACATGCCTGCGGTCTGGCCAGCGCCCATCAGGGCTGGAAAACCAGGGCGGGCAACTACCAGGCTCATATACTTCTGGCCAATGTCTGCAAGCACAATACCACCAGGTTCCCCTACGAGATTACCCGGCTGGCCGAGGACATAGCCGGCGGTATCCTGGTCACCACCCCCTCCGAGAAGGATTTCAAACACCCGGAGATAGGCAAATATATTGATAAATATCTCAAAGGCGACCCCGCCTACTCTACCGAGGAGCGATACCGGATGCTGACGCTCATCCATGCTATGTGCTTCGGTGTGGTTGCCCCCAGCTATCATACCGAGTCCATGCACGGCGCCGGTTCGCCGCAGGCGCAGAAAATTATGATTGAGCGCGAGACTGATATGGATGCCAAGCAGCGCTTTGCCCGCAGTATTGCGGGCATCGACCAGCGAGAAGACCCGCTGGCTTAAACCCGGGAAAGGAGGCGAAACAAAATGTCTTACTTTCTGAGTCCAAAAAAGATCCTATTCGGTAAGAATATGTTGAAGAGGTTGGGTGCCGAGCTTGAAGGCCGCGGCAGCAAGGCCGCTTTAATTACCGATAAAAACATGGTCAAGTTCAGCGGGGAACTTGTTGAGGCCGTTAAGAACGCCGGATACGAGGTGAAAATATGGGACGGCGCTGAGCCGGAGCCTTCAACAAAGGGTGCTATTGAGGCCAGCAAGGTGCTTAAGGATTTCCAGCCCCAGCTGGTTATCGGCTTCGGCGGGGGCTCGGTCCTCGATACGGCTAAGGCGGCCTGGGTGCTCTACGAGAACGAGGAAATCGTACCTGAAGAAATCACCGCCGTTAGCGTTAAAACCAGGCTGACCCCGCAGAAGAAGGCCAGGTTTATGACTGTCCCTACCACCAGCGGCACCGGCTCGGACGTCACCTGGGCTATCGTGCTTGCCGAAGCCGCCGAGCACCGCAAGATAGGCTTCGCCAATACGGAAATTGTCCCCGATATTACATTGCTGGTTCCCGAGTTTACCGCCGGTATGCCCGCGGCGCTGACGGCAAGTACCGGTCTGGATGTTCTGGGTCACGCCCTCGATGGATATACCGCCCGGCAGCAGACCGATTTCAGTGACGGACTCTGCCTTCAGGCCATGAAGCTGGCCTTCGAGTGGCTTCCCAAAGCCTGTGCCGATGGCGATGACCTCACTGCCAGGGAGAAGATGCAGAATGCCGCCACCATCGCCGGACTCGGCTTCGGCAATAGCAACACGTCACTCTGCCATGCCCTGGCGCATACCCTCGGGGCAACCTTCAACATACCTCACGGTCGGTCGGTCGGTATAGCGTTACCCTATTCGCTGGAATATATCGCCTCGAACCCTCCCATCGAAGGCGCCCCCGACCCCGTCGCCAGACTCGGCGTCGCCGCCAGGTTTGTCGGCATTAAGGCTGAGTCGGATAAGGATGCTATTAAAAAGTTGATTCAGAAATTGAGAGAGCTGGCGAAGGAAACCGGCGAGCCGCTCAACCTGAAGGAAGCCGGCGTCACCGAAAAGCAGATGAACGATAGCCTGGATACCCTGGTGGCTCTCGCCGGCAAAGATGTCAATATGTACTCCAGTCCCTGCGAATGCAAGGACGAAAAGCTCCGCCAGCTTTTCCAGGATATCTGGGCTGGAAAGTAATGGTCTGCGTCCGGAGTTTATTAAACTAGCGAGGTGCCGTAAATATGCCGGTTTGCCAGGTCGGTGATATAAACATAAATTACCGGGTATACGGAAAAGGATTTCCCCTGGTCTTAATCCATCCGTTCTCGGCCAGCCTGGAGTTCTGGGCGCCGCAAATCGAAAAGCTGTCACCCGGATACCAGGTTATCGCCTGTGATGTCCGCGGCCACGGCCTCTCCTCGGCACCGGCCGGCGAGGATAACTATACTCTGGATATACTCGTCGAAGACCTGCATCACCTTCTGGAACATCTGGGGGTGGCCAAAGCCTGTATCGGCGGCCTTTCTCTGGGCGGTGCCATCACCATCGGTTACGCAGGCAGGCACCCGGAGATGGTTAAAGCCCTCCTTATCTGTGATATTCACGGCGGTTTCCAGCCGCCTTCCGACCCCGCTATGCAGGCTGTTATGGCCGAGGGGCGGGAAAAAGGCGAAAAGTACGCTCAGGAAAGAGGCATGGCCGATTTAGCCCGGCGCCAGATTGCCACCGGGACCGCTTTCCCCCCTGTCCCCGATGATGAAGCCCTCCAGGAGCAGTTCATCGAGAGAATGGCCAGGTTTCCGATTAATGGCTATATCGGCGTTGGCCGCGCCAGGCCTTGGGAGGCTGAATGGCAGCGTACCGCCGTCGACAATATCAGTGTGCCTTCCTTGATTATTGTCGGTGGGGATGATATGGAAATGGTAAAAACGGGCGCCAGGACATTGCACGAGCACATCAAGGGCTCACGCTATGTTGAAATAAAGGGCTCTGTTCATGAAACAGCCCGGTGGCGACCCGATGTGTTTAATCAGGCTGTTGATGAGTTCCTTGAGGTGGTGGAGGCGGACAAGCCGGTAGCGGGGGAAATGACCCTGGGTTGAGAGAAGACAGCCGCCAGTCTAAAATTTGAAGTTGCCGGTGTAAATCGGTGCAAACAAACGCCCGATTATGATATTATAAATCAAATTTGAAACCTGTGGAGGGAAAATGGTACTGAAAAAGGGTAATCCCGCAAAGGCGACCAATGGTGAGAGGAGTGTCTGTAAGGGGCTTGGTTTTTGCTCCATATCCGGAGATGCGAATTCATCGGTTATTGATGTCAAGGACGGGAAAATCGTCAGGGTTAGGCCGCTGCACTACGACTGGAAATATAAACCTGAAGAATTCAACCCGTGGAAGATGGAGGCTCGCGGCCAGGTCTTTGAACCCAGCATGAAATCTCTGATAGGGCCTTTCAGCTTGGCTTATAAGAAGCGGGCGGTATCTCCCAACAGGATACTTTATCCGTTGAAGAGGGTCGACTGGGACCCCAACGGGGAAAGAAATACCCAGAACCGGGGCAAGAGCGGCTACGTTAGAATTTCCTGGGACGAAGCCCTGGATATAGTCGACAGCGAGCTCAGGAGGGTTATCAAGAAGTACGGGCCTACCACCGTGCTTGCCCAGGCGGACGGCCACGGTGAAACGAAAACCGTGCACGCCGCCCACGGCTGCCAGAGAAGGCTCCTCGACCTTCTGGGGGGATATACCTTACAGATGAGGAATCCGGACAGCTGGGAAGGGTGGTACTGGGGCGCCAAGCATACCTGGGGATGTGAAAACCTGGGCCAGCAGTATCCCTTAACCAATGTCATCCCGGATATCGCCGAACATTCGGAGCTTGTACTGTTCTGGGGTTGTGACGTGGAAACTACCCCCTGGGGCTGGCAGGGTCAGTTGCCCAGCCGGTTGTGCTACTGGTTCACCGACCTGGGAATAAAACAGGTATATATCTGCCCGGACCTGAACTACGGAGCGGCGGTCCACGCCGATAAATGGATACCTATAAAACCCAATACCGATGCCGCGATGCGGCTGGCTATCGCCTATGTCTGGCTCACCGAGGGCACCTATGATAAGGATTACATCGAGACGCATGCCTTCGGATTTGACAAGTTTGAAGAATACGTCCTGGGTAAGGAAGACGGCATTGCCAAGACGCCCAAGTGGGCGGAGGAGAAATGCGGTGTCCCCTCCCGGATTATCAAAGCCTTTGCCAGGGAGTGGGCATCGAAAAAGACGTCCATAGCCCATGGTAACGGTGGTTCTTCTATCAGGGGGCCGTACTCGACTGAACCCGCCAGGATTGAGGTTTGCCTGCTGGGTATGCAGGGAGTGGGTAAACCCGGCTCGCACTTTGTAAAGATGATTGAATGGGGACTGTTCTTCGATAAGGGCTGGTGTCCCATGCCTCATCCACCGGAGCTTCCGGACGTAAACGCCGCCAGCCATGGGCAGCGGGTGGGCAGCCCGGCGGTGATGAGAGGACTGGCTACGGATGGTGAAAAGGAGGATATGCGTTTCCCCAGGTCATTCATACCCAAGACACTCATTCATGACGCCATTCTTAATCCTCCTCTCACCTGGTACGGTACTACCAGTGCCGGATTCCCTCGTGCCGACCAGTTCATCCAGTATAAATACCCCGCCGACGGGTGTTCCGAAATACACATGATATGGTCAGATACGCCCTGCTTGCTGACATGCTGGAATGACAGCAACAGCGTCGCCAGGGCATACCAGAGTCCTAAAATCGAGTTCATGCTGGTACAGCACCCCTGGATGGAGAACGACTGCCTCTTCGCCGATATCCTCCTGCCCGTCAATACCAAGTTTGAGGAAGAGGATATCGCCACGGACAACTTCAGCGGCCAGTTCAGTACTGTTATGTATGAGGAGCAGTGCATAGAGCCGAAAGGCGAGTCCAGGACTGACTACGAGGTAGTCTGCATGATAGCCGAAAGGATGGGCCTGCTGAAAGAGTACACCAGGGGCAGGTCTATCAAGGAGTGGATAAAGTTCGGCTTTGACCATTCGGAAGTAGCCCCCGTAATTAGCTACGAAGAACTCAAAAAGAAAGGCTATTACGTTGTGCCCACCGACCCGGATTGGAAGAAACCGAAGCCCGGTCTGAGTCCGTTCGCTGAAGACCCGGAGAAAAACCCTCTGAACACCCCTTCGGGGAAGATAGAATACTATTCCCAGTCTCTGGCGGAGCACTTCCCCGATGATGACGAGAGGCCGCCGGTTCCCCACTGGATTGAAAAGGGTTCCGGTCACGATGAAAGCCTTTCCAGTAAAAGGGCCGAAAGCTATCCCTTGCTCATAATGTCCAACCACGGCCGGTGGCGGGTACATGCCAATCTCGATGACATCAGCTGGTTCCATGAAATCAAGACCTGCAAGGTTATCGGGCCGGACGGATACCATTACGAGCCCGTCTGGATTCACCAGTCGGATGCGGAAAAGAGGGGTATCGCCCACGGAGACGTTGTCAACGTATTCAACGAGAGGGGTCAAGTCCTCTGTGGTGCCTACGTCACGGAGAGAATCATGCCCGGCACTGTCTACGTAGACCATGGGGCAAGATATGACCCGATTGTCGTCGGCGAGCTTGACAGAGGCGGCGCTATTAATACCATTTCTCCACACAGTATTACCTCCAGAAATGCTGCCGGGATGGCCACCTCCGGTTACCTGGTGGAGGTGGAACGTGTCGACCTTGACGAACTAAGTCGGCAGTATCCTGAGGCATTTAACAGGCCTTACGACCGTGCTACCGGGCAGGTGATAGACCGAGTTATGGCCTGAAGAGTTTCACCCATTGCCCTGAGTTAAATACAGGTAATATAAAACAGACAATGACGGGTGAGCTGCGCCTTCAATTTGGGAGTATTTATAATGTTGCTCATTATCGGAATAACCGGCGCTTCCGGTGCGATATACGGAATCCGGCTGCTTGAGGTATTATCGGCCAATAAAGAAGTAGAAACGCACCTTATCATCTCTAAAGCCGCAGAAGAAATTATCAAGTACGAGACCAATTGGGAGCTGGAGCGGGTAAGGGCGCTGGCAAATGTCTGCTATGACATTGACGATATCGGGGCCGGGCTTTCCAGTGGCTCGTTCAAGAGGGATGGCATGGTGATTGCTCCCTGCAGCATGAAGACCCTCTCGGCACTGGCGAATTCTTATGCCGATAACCTGATAGCCCGTACTGCCGATATAACACTGAAAGAGAGAAAGAAGCTGGTTTTACTGGCGAGAGAAACTCCGCTTCATTTAGGTCACCTGAGAAACATGGTAAAGCTTACGGAGATGGGTGCCGTTGTTTTTCCGCCGGTTCCTGCCTTCTATCATAAACCACAGACGGTTCAGGACCTCGTTGACCACACTATAGGCAAGATTCTGGATATATTTGATATCAAGCACGAGCTCTTTAAGAGGTGGGATGGTTTAGACACCGGAGACAGGTAGTGGTTCCATGTTATCTATTCCCACCCGCCACCCTCGTGGCATCAGAGGATATTTCCGTAGTTTTCTCCACACCCCCCACTGAATGTCATTGCGAGGAGCGCAGTGACGAAGCAATCTCTATCTATAGAGCACCAGTTTCCCCCTTTCACAAAGGGGGACTAAGGGGGATTTCTGTTACCTCATCTTCCCCAAACCCCTCACCTCTTCCAGAGTTTCCCCGGCTATTTAGATCTGTACTCTGGAGCCCGCCTGTAAGCACTTCTGTAGTCGGGGTCTTTCAAATACGGGCATTCATCACCACAAAGTTTCCTGTTAACACATTTCACGACAAAGCTGCCATCCTCGTATTTACAGATAAAGGCACTGACATGCTTTGTGGGACAGCTAACGCGGTGTTTTTCAATCAACTTGGACATTTTCCCATCGCCTCACTTATCAAGAAGGGACCTCAATTTTTCCTCACGGTTTCGCCTTTTCTTGGCTATCATTTTAAACGCCCTGGGAACATCTGCCATCAGGGAACTCGACTGCTCGGCGGCATCAGAGTAAAATTTTATGATTTTCTCCTCTATCTCGATAGCTTGGCTCAGGGCATCAGCGTAGCTTGCATTATCCGCTAGCTCGGTTTCAAACGTATACTCGTCCGTCTCCACGTCAAAGGCAAAGCACCCCTCGATGGCATCGGTGATAACTCCATAGTATGCCCTCTCGGTCTGTGCGATATTCTTCCTATTCTCCTCAGCCAAAGAGAGGAAAATATCATCGTCCCTGGCATATTTCTGGCACAGGTCTTCGTAGAACTTGGCCGACTCGTTTTCAAGCTTCTTGGCAAAGCTGATGGTCTCAGAAGCTGTATGCAGTTTCATTTATCGTTAACTCCTTTCCTATAACCACCTCTGTATAATAACCTTGCTTTCTGTGAAGAAACGAACAGCCTCTTTGCCCTGTGTGTGTAATATCCCGAAGAAAGAATCCTTCATGCCGCTGAATGGGAAGAATGCCATGGGCGCTACTATGCCGATATTGATGCCCACATTACCGCTGACAACATTGTATTGAAATTCTTTGGCATTCCTACCACTTGAAGTAAAGATAGCGTGAGCATTAGCATAGGTACTGCTATTACATATCTCTATGGCTTCATCCAGATTTTTTGCCCGCATAACACTCATTACCGGCCCGAAGATTTCCTCACTACCTATTTTCATATCTGGTGTCGCATCTTCGAAGATAGTTGGACCGAGAAAACATGTCTCCGGATAGTCGCCGGCAATCTTAATATTTTTTCTACCATCGAGTCTGAGTTTCGCTCCCTGTTTCAAACCGCTCTCAATATATCCCAGGATTCTCTCTTTCTTCTCTATATCATGCACGGGCCCCATCTGAACCGCTTCATCAAGCCCGTAACCAATTACCATGCCGGATGCTGTCGCCGTAACGGCATCCATAAAAGTATTGTAGAACCCATCATCTTCACCGACCATAAGAAGATTGGCGCCTGACAGGCAGCGTTGACCGGTATTGCCGAAAAATGATGTCATCAGGGCTGGTATCGTGGCTCTCACATTAGTATCCGGCATTATTACCATGAAGTTCTTGGCGCCCCCCTGAGCAATAACCCTCTTGCCGGTGGCGCCGCACCTTGGATAAATAACATTCTTTGCCGTTGGTGTGGAGCCGACAAAGGCTATACCTTCAATGTCCGGATGGTCCAGCATGCCATTGACCACGGTTCTTCCGCCGTGTACTACGTTCCATACCCCCGGCGGAAAACCGGCCTCATCTGCCAGCTCAGCCAGTCTGGTCTGGCTGTTGGGAACCTCGCTCGAGGGTTTGATAACCACGCAGTTGCCGGTAGCCACCGCGTAGGGTGCCGACCAGAGTGGAATCATAAATGGGAAGTTAAATGGACCTATGATACCGAAAACTCCCAGAGGGGTTGGAATTACCCACTCATCTATGCCAGTGGCGATATCCTCTGAATAGTATCCCTGCATTAGACTCGGGATGCCACAGGCAACCTCAACGTTCTCGATGCCGCGCCTGGTCTCGCCTCTTGATTCATCTATCGTCTTGCCGTGCTCCTGTGTCTGGATTCTACTCACTTCCTCAAAATTCTCTTCCAGCAACTCTTTCAACCGGAAGAGAATTCTTGACCTCGCCAGCGGGGTTGTTCTTCGCCAGTCAGGGAAGGCCGCTTTGGCCGCTTCTACAGCAGTATTTATTTCCTCACTGGTGGAGATAGGCACTTTAGCAATCGTCTGGCATTTGGCGGGATTTACCACGTCGATAACATCACCTTTAGATTCTACCCACTCTCCGTCAATATAGTTCTTAATAACCTTGACCTCTTTGATTGGTTCTTCCAGGAGAGCCATTTTAAAAAACTCCTCCCTATTAAATTTTACCTGTAATATGTGTCAATAATCGCATACTACCCGCTCGTATCAAAAGGCTGGACTCCGGTCAGATGCCATTATTTACTCGGTTAGTCCAGGGTACGGTAATAGGCATCACCAAGGTCATTAGGGTTAAAGGTCTCCTTAATTTTCCGCTGGTAGCGAAGTGCCTCCGGCTGCGCTGAAGCCCCGAGTATCCGGTCGCGCACTTCCTTGGGCGTTGACCTGCCGTCAGCCCCTCTGGCGTATGCGTTCATTTTCTCCATGCCGGGACCCCAGCCCTTTTTAACGCCGTAGTCGGTGGCAGCATCAAAGAATTCCATCGTCCCTTCGGTCGATGCCTTATCATGCGGGTCGAAATGGGTGAAGTTCTCCCACATGGTCATGCCTCCGCCTCCCATACCACCTATGCCTCCCATCATGGCATCGCCGCCGGAAGCGACGATATTACCCTTCTTTTCCCATTCAGCCTTGAACGCCGTTACCTCTTCAACGCGCGGTTCTTTCTCTGGCCCGGAAGTCCCGAAGTCCGGACTGCCTCCCAGTCCGAAACAGCCGTCGTAACCGCCGCCGTAGACTAGGTTCAGGTTCTTGTGTCCCAGCCTGAGCATGTAGAGAAGCGACCAGTCATGGAAGTCGGGGTCCAGCATTCCCTCTACCTTCCACCCTCCGGTCTTCTCCAGTATTAAATCCAGGGCCTTTTCCTGCCACTCGATGTCCCTTGGGGTCATGCCCGCCAGCACAATCTGGTAATCGCGCTTCATATCCTCGTTCATCTTCTTTATTTCCGGGTCTTCCATCAGCTCCTCGATGTCGGAAAGCGTCTTGGTGGGGTCGCTCAGTATCTTTATCATAGCCCCCTTGAGGTCTCTGCCGAACATGCTGAACTGTCGGTGAGCGACATAGCCGATTCCAGCCTCCCAGATTAAGTAGCAGGAATCAGCCCATGCCTTCCAGGTCGGGAAGCCCAGGGTATATGACTTTATATTGTCTGGCAGCACCGCTTTGTAGGCCGGCGGTCTCCCCTCGACCGGTAGTGTGGCCGGTCCCGGCCACGGGTAGAGCTTAAGGGCGCACTTGGTGAAGACGCCCATCGCCCCGTTGGTCCCTACCATGCCTCTGACAAGGCCTTTCAGACTGGGCCCGGGCCCATCACAGCAGAACCAGCCTAACCCGGAGCCCACCGAGCCTACCCTCAGGATTTCACCGTCAGGCATGACCCATTCCACCCCGAGCAGATTCTCATTGTGATGACCCATATAAGCGGTATCCGGCCCGAGTCCTCCCAGAGCGGTAGCACTGGCGAGACAGGAACAACTGGCGCCAGGCCCGTGGATATGGGTGTTCAGCCCTACCTTCATCGCTTCGGCCTGGAGTGTTGCCTCGATGACATGAGGCTCAACCACGGCAAACATGTTCTTCTCATCAAGCTCCAGGATTTTATCCATCCGCCTCATATCCAGCTGAATTGTGTTGTCCTCTACAGGGTATCCCCAGGCTGACCAGAACGTACTGGAGGCCTTGAATCTTATCTTGTATTTGTTGCATAATCTGACGATAGTCTGGACTTCCTCGGCACTCCCCGGCAGCAGGACAGCCTCCCCCCGGGGCGTGTATACCCGGTAGTAAGGACCGATGTGAATAGCCGTATGGGACAACGGATACCTGTAACAGTCCAGTACGGCCGGGTCCTCGGAGATGTTCTCCGGGTTGACGATGTCTTCTAATTCTTTATATACCTCTCTTGATAGTGCCATGTCTCAATCCTTCCTTCGCTATATTGCCTGTCTTACAAGCTCAGCAACATCAAAAACTTCCATTTTATCGCCAGTGGCATTGATGGCATCGATGAAGTTCCGCTCGCACCACGGGCAGGCGCTCACTATTGCCTCAGCGCCGGTGGACTTTGCCTCCTCAATCCTCTCCGTAGCCGTCCAGTTGGAAAAGTCAGGATAGGCTTCTCTTGCCCCGCCTCCAGCGCCGCAGCACCAGGCGTACTCCCTGATTCTCTCCATCTCCACCAGTTCCAAACCGGGGATGCTCTTGAGCACATCTCTGGGTGGTTCGTAGACACCCCAGGCTCCGTTATACCTTGGCTTTCGCGGCTCGTAGACCACTATTTGATTCAAGATTTTCTTTTCTTTACCCTCCCAGGGTACATACGGTTCTCCCTGCCTGCCCAGGTGGCAGGGGTCATGATAGGTAACCCTTAAGGGTACAGTCTTGGTAAATTTAATCTTGCCTTCTTTAATCAGGCGGTCGAGGAACTGCACGGTGTGGAGAACCTCGAATTTAGCCCCTAAGGGTGGATAAAGGCGTAAGAAGGCATGATAGCAGTCAGCGCACGAGGTCACCACTGTCTTGACACCCGCCGCCGTCCAGGCCTTGATATTATCCTCCGCAAGCCTGGTGAATTCTTCTTTATAGCCCATATCATAGGTTCTACCGCCGCAGCAGGACTCCTCTTTCCCCATGATGCCGACCTCAACACCGGCATTCCTGAGGAGGGTCACGGCCGTCCTGGCGGTTTCACTGAGTTCTTCATCATAGCTGAACCGGCAGCCGGCGTGGAAGAGTACTTCGGCCGACTCACCGGGGATATGCTTTACGTCCAGCCCCTCAGCCCAATCGCCGCGTTCGGCGCTTGGTTTCATCATCATGTTGTTTTCCTTGCGCAGGTGCTCGATAACGGCCGTATGCTCGGGCAGCAACTGGCCGTCTTCAACCAGCCTGAATCGTAGTTCGTGTATCATCTCCAGGGGTTCCAGGTTGTAGCGGCAAATCTTGTCGGAGACATCACACGACCCGCAGGTTACACATTTGTAAACTATATCCACTACCCTGTCGGTATAGGTGCTCTGGCCGTTCAAGAGTGACAGGGCAACCGCATATCTGCCGCGTGCGGAGTAACTCAGAAAGTTATTGTAGGCTATACTGGGGCAGCCTTTGGCGAATCTCCAGCTCTTTATCTGGTCGAATGGAATCCACTTGCAGTATGAGCACTGGCTGCACCTCTCCATATCAGCTTTATAATCTTCTAGCGCCACTTTCTCATGCCTTCTTTCTTTGTTTCTCTTGCCTTTAAAAGCACAGCTTACCGGGGTTCATCACGTTATTGGGGTCGAATATTCCCTTAACCTTCTTTAGCACAGTCGTGGACTGAGCGTCTCGATTATAGGCCATATTTGCCCAGATGCCATAGGGTCGGGAGAAGAAAGCCCCCTGCTTGAGCAGTTCCTCACTGGCCTTGGTGTAGAGCCGCTTCATGCCGGCTGCCTCTCTGGGATTGTCCCGGTCGAATGGTAGAATGAATTCACAATGGCAGTTAGCACCCTGGTGCAGCGGCTGGATGTAAACACCTATATCCGGTGTTGGGTACCCGTTTGACTCGGCCACCGCGTTCATTGTCCCGACGAATTCCGGCGTCCGGTTGAGGGTGGTCAGGAAGAGGATATCCTGGTATCCCCCCTTGTAGCCGAGTTTCCAGTAGGGCTCCCGGGACGGGTTCAGCAACGCTTTCAGCACCTCAACGCCGCTGGCCCCGGGGATTGCCGGCACGAGTTGCAGGCCAAATCGCTGGGCAATATCCGTGATGTCTTTCTCCTGAAACTCGACCCTTTCCGTGGACAGTATGTTGCGTCCGGCTATGCCCACCAGGACAACCCAGGGCGGGAGTTCCTCCATCAGCGCCCTTATTTGGTCGGCACCGTCTCCGAGGATAGATGCCAGGCTCGCGTTATTCAATAGCATGAGCTCATCGGCAAATCTGAACCTGAGTATCTGGTAGGTAAAATCAGTAAGGTCATCAAGCCTCTCTGCGGGTACGAAGAAAAGCTTGTGGAGCTCGGGCAATATCTCGCATTTTACCGATACCCAGGTCACAATGCCCATGCTCCCCTGGGCGCCGGAAACGAGCCTGTAGAAATCCACCTGCCCCGGGCCCGTGCCGCTGGCTGGCGCCTGTTTTCTCTCCCAGGCCTCTTCCATTGATGGCCACATGCCGGCGTCACCGGTTGTCAGCTTCTGGCCGTCCCCCCAGACTATCTCGGTGCATCGCAACGGGTCGAGTGACGACCATTGCTGCCTGGGAATCAGCGTTGGCTCCCTTTCCAGGAGGCTGGCTACCACTGACTTGTTAGGCCGTGGCACCAGCGGCATGGTAAGTCTCATGCCTTCCTTGGCCAGCTCCGGCTGAAGTTGGCGGTAGGTTACTCCCGCCTCAATCATGGCTACCCTGTTTCTGCGGTCAATCCTCATAATCTGCTTCATTCCGCTCAGGTCTACAATGACCGCTCCCGGCGTGCTGGGAACAGTATCGCCATGGAAGCGTGGTGGTCCCGAGCTTACCGGGACCAGAGGCGTGGCGGTCTCATTAGCCCACCTGACTATCGCCTGTACCTCATCTGTATTCTTGGGCTTTACCACTACCCGGGGCTTCATAGGCTTGACAAAGCTCATATCCTTGGAATAGGTGTCTAAAGTTTCGGGGTCTCTAATAATGCATTCCGAACTCACTATGCTGTTTAGTCCTTCTTTTGAAGCCATCCTTTTCTGTCGCCTACTCCTTTCAGATATTTGGTGCCTTATTCCTGGGTTTCTGTCCAGCGTACGGCGGTTGCTTTTAGTCACGTTTCATGGCAACCGCATATACCTGATTGGACTGCAATAAAATAACAGTGTAGTGTTGGAGTGTTTTTCAGACAAATGCTCAAACTATGAGATTGTACACTCCGATATTGTTTTTTGTCAAACCAGCTGCCAGGCTACTAATGCTTTCTTATCTCGATCGTATGCCTCGCTGTTTACAGGCCGTATTCCTTCCACCTCTTTTCCACCAGTGCCTCTGTCTCCGGTCGGGAATAGTGGCAGTTCGGTGGAAACCTCTGGTTACCCCACTCCTCGCGTATTGGATGGAGCTCCCAATCCGTGGTAGCATCTATCAGCAATTTACTGGTTACGCCAGCCCCGTATTTGAGTTCATCCCTCAGGTCATAGGGTATATGTACGTCGATTGGTGACCCCATATATAGGGGGTAAACCACCAGATCCCTATCAAAATCTACCTTACTATGCATGGCACCTAGGAGCGCCGAGGGATTATGAATATCCACATCCTCTTCAACCACGATTACTATATTGAAGGGATGACCGGCGAACTTCGAGCCCCATATGGCGGCGGCAATTTGCCTCGGCTGTCCCTGATATGTCTTGTGAATCTTCACCGCAGTTATCGGCCCTGATGTGATATCAATCATTCCGGGAATTTCGGCGGCCTCCAGAATATTCTGGAGTACCACTGACATCATCGTGCTGACAGATGCCCTTATCTCCGTAATGCCTTCTTTGGTACCCACCAGCGAGCCGCGGTAAATGGCGTCGTTTCTGTGGGTGATGCAGCTAACTTCCACCACCGGCCTCTTTCTCGCCTCCCCGTAGAACCCCGACCCCTCTCCGAAAGGCCCTTCTACTTCGTAGGTGCTCGGGTCAGGGGACATAGTGCCTTCCACCACTATTTCGGCGGAAGCGGGCACTTCTATATCGGAGGTCTCGCACCTGACAAGCTCCACGGGCTCTTGTCGTAGTGCCCCGGCCAGGTCGTATTCAGGCCCGATAACGGGACTACCGGCAACAACTATTAAAGTAGGGTCCCAGCCGTAGACAAATGCCACGGGCATCGGCTTTCCCATCTCCCGGTATTTGCTATACGTAATACCCCAGTCCTTCACGGGCATTAACAGCACGCCTATCTTGTTCTTGCTCAATATCGTGCCGCGGTACACGCCGGCATTATTTTGCCCCGTATCGGGGTCCCTGGTGATGGTGGCGTTAAACGTGTTGATATAGCGTCCGTTGTCCAGCGGGTGCCACTTGGGGACCGGTAACTGGAAAAGGTCTACGTCTTTACCCTTAACGATGTTTTCCTTGACCGGCCCGGTCTTCACCCTTACTGGTTCCAGTGGTCTCTTCATCCTTTTTCTGATTGTCTGAATAGTCTCTGTGGGGGGCGTATCTTTGGGCAGGCCGAGCATGTAGTTAACCCGGCGGCGCGTTCCCAGGCCGTTGGTAAACAGCTTTCTTGAAAGTGTGGTTTCGTGGCCCTTGATATTCTCGAAGAGGAGCGCCGGGCCTTCCTGCACATATACCCTTCTTATTATTTGAGATATCTCGTCGTCCCAATCCACCTTCGCTGTTATTCTCTTCAGTTCACCCTCAGCTTCCAGTTGGGCCATCCATGCGCGCAAATCTCTATCTGACACTGCTTTACCTCCAAATACGCTGATATAAAAGTCTTAAACCGTTGGGCGTTTATTTATATACGCCATATTCCTTGGTGAAATCTATCATTGCCTTGAGGTTCTCGGGCTTGACCGCGTCAATCGCCGCCCCATTGGCCATGATATAACCACCGCCGGGGGCGCAGGTATCGATGAGTTCGCGGCATCTTGCCTTCACCTGCTCGGGCGTGCCGGTAATCAGTAATGGAGAAGACACGTTGCCGCTTATACAGGCAACATCACCCAGTATTTTCTTCGCTTTGGCCATGTCTGTCATGTCAAACATCCAGGCCGTCTTACCTTTTGGTACGTCCCTGATAACTTCCAGACGTGAGTTGTAGCTGCCCTCCACGAAGGGAAACGGTACGCAGCCCTTGTCAATCAAGCCCATAAAAACTTTTTTCAGGGTGGGCCAGTAAAAGGTCTTGAACTGTTTATCGGAGAGGAAGCCGTCAGCCCCTTTATGCAGCGGCATAAATACCAGGGGATTTCCATTCATCTTCGACATGGACACACCCATCTTTATCATGAACGGTACTATTATTTCCAGCGCCTGGAGTAGTTTATCGGGCTGCCGGTATATGTCCACCATTACCCCCTTGGTGCCCCTGAGGGTATCGCCGATTACGTCAAAGGGTGCCTTGCTAAGGCCACCGAGGAAACCGGGGAACCCGGCGGTGGACATCTCGTGGCTGAAACCCATGACGGCTCCCATCCATTTCATGGTTTCAGCCCCTGCCTCGAAAAGGGTTTTGTAGGCAGCCTGAACATCGGGCATGGCAAACGGCATAACGAAAGAACCGAACGAACCTTCCTGTACGTTCATGGGACTTTGCAGCATCTTTAAGGGTTCCATGGCTCCGCATATGCGGGGCATGTAGGTGCTGCTCCAGAAATATGACGGGTCCTGAATCAAGGCGTCATATTCATCCGCCATCATGTATTCGCCTTCGATGCACTGGTAGGTATTTTCGAGTGGGACCCCATGCCCCGGCCAGGCATATAACTTGACGTCAAGAATTTCAAACAGCCTCCCCGAGCCGGCGAAAAAGGCGCCCGGGTTCACATCCGGCTCAAAGTCCAGCACGTATTTTCTTATCGCTGTGGTGAGCTTATCGTAATCATACATCATATCGTGAGGCGTCATGCCTACGTAATAAGCGGGAAAAAAGTTAACAATGGAAAAAACAGGCACCCTGTCCGGCATTTGCTTTAGCTGAACCGCAGCTTTTATCCGTGCTACTCTCTCCTTGTATGACTTCTCGACTTCAGGGCTGGCAAACTCCATACCCTGTGGCGAAAGCCACAAATTGAACATCGCTTCCTGCTTATCATCCGACGATAACTCTGCAGGCTGCTTTTCCATGTTTATTTACCTCCTCTTATGTTCTCTACAGGGGATATTTAACCAGCACATGCCCATTCTCTGGCAATACTACATGCATGGTGTGAGGTTGTCAATTCTCCTTCTCAGAGTCCTGCTGTGGTCCTTAAAATCCTCGTCTATCCAGGCTGCCGCAGCTATCCAGCTGAAAAAATAAATCTAACTCTCTAATGGAAAAGGCTCCGGAGGTGGTAAACCCTCCGAAGCCTTTCTATCTCGCTAATAGTCTGAAGGCTTACTTCTGTGTCGTATATTCATCTACAAGCGACTTCCAGGTCGCGAGAACCCTGTCGGTAACCTCTTCGCTGTAACCCATGTCTTGACACATATCTGCCCAGGTAGGAAACGCGTATGTTACAGCTGCTTCGTCCCACAGGGCCGACTGCTCCGGGGTGGGGTGGTTGATAGTAATGCCTGATGCTTCAATGGCAGGTGCACTATAAACACCTTCGTCATACATACCCTGGGCGCACACCACTAGGGAATCTTCCCAGGTAGCATCGAATATCGCCTGGTCTTCCGGTGGCAAGGAGGCATAGAATTCGTGGCTCGTCAGAACGAGCAAGGTCCCGGCGGAGAAGGTCTGGGTTAAGATGTAGTCACAAAGTTCGAACATGCTGTAAGGGCCTATCATGGCATAGGTCATGATAGCGGCATCGGTTACCCCTTTTTGCATGTTATCATACGCCTGGGGAGGTATCTGGAAAACGCCGGCAGCGCCGAAAGCACTCATCATATCCGCCAGAGCGCCCAACGCCCCACCGACCTTCAGGCCTTCAAGGTCTTCAGGCACAAATACCTCTTTATCCGCGCTAATAAGGTAACCCGGGTCTATTTCATAGGTTTTAATTATGTGGTAGTCTTTGAATTCAGCAGCTATCTCCGGTACCTTATAAAATTCTATCAGGGCGTCAAATGATGCCATGTATTCCTCATAGGCAACCCCTTTCTTGTGAAATGACAGCGTGGGGAGACCGGTAACCGAGGCTAACGGGAAACTGCTCATCTGGCTTCCGGTAGAGGTCATGATGACTTCGCAGACACCTGATTTCACCGCGTCCAGAGAGCCTGCATCGTCTAATAAGGCTGAAAATCCATAAGTCTCTACAATGTAGCGACCATCTGTACGCTTCTCGAACTCATCCGCCCACCACTCAAAGCCCACGCCTATTGCCGAGAACGGGGGCATCGTGTAGTTAAATTTAATCGTCCTGACCTCTGGTTCTGGCTCCGGTTCCGGCTCCGGCTCTGGCTCGGGCTCGGGTTCTGGAGTTGGAACTGGCGTTGGTTCTGGCTCCGGCTCGGGTTCTGGAGTTGGAACTGGCGTTGGTGTTGGTGTTGGTGTTGGTGTTGGTGTTGGTTCTGGTTCTGGCTCGCCGCAGGCAAACAATACAAGCGTCGCCACCAGAATAAACGAGAGTACGGTAATCATCCAGTGTCTTTTCTTCATTTTCCCTCCTTTGTTATTAGACTCAACCCCAAATTACTGTTTACTTCGCTATGCTATGTACTCACACCTTGGCACCTCCCGATGTTAGATTTAGGCAAAATATATTCGTGGATATAGAGTTAAACAAACTTTATAATTTTTTCCCACTTCTGTCAACCCCTCCGTTTTAAATTGTGCGGCGAAATTCACTAATTACGTACCAGGTTTGATATTAACCCGGGCGCAAATCAGTAAGGGATATTCTTACGCAAACAGGCTGCCACAGCAGCGGTTATAACAGGTCTTGCTAAATTTTACGGCGGGGTGTATAATTGCCACAACCAAATCATTTATGTATTTTATCAATAAAAAATGAGGTATATCAGTGTAAAAAAATATGAAGAGGCTTTACCTGTCACTGTGTAATACGTCTCCCGGTGATGTTGAGTATTTTTAGTCTACTTAGTATATTAATGTGGAACTCTGCTATATTCTCGCAGCCCGACCCGTCCAATAATATGCAATATAGGAGGTGAGGTGCTACAGCAAGAGGAGCGAGTATTATCACGATGTGGTAAGGTAATACTGATTATTAGCAAGGTGATGGCGGTTATTGCGGCCGTAGTGCTCGCTGTCATGATGTTTCTCACCGTTGCCGATGTATGCGGCCGCAATCTCTTTCTTAAACCGATAGAGGGTACCTACGAACTAGTAGGTATCATGCTGGTTATAGCCGGATGCCTGGGGCTGGGCTATTGCCAGCTTAACCTGGGAAATATCAGGATTACGGTATTATCTGACATCTTCTCCGCCAGGGGACAGGCTATCATTTTTCTCATTGCTTATATCATAGCTGCCGTGACAACCGGCATGATATGCTGGCAGGGGGGATTGAGGGCCTGGGACTATATCTTTAAAACGCTTGGCGGTATTATAGTTACGTTACGTTTACCGTTATGGCCCTTCATGATGCTGCTGGCTATAGGTTTCGGCTGGGCATGTTTGATATTTTTAATTGATATTTACATCACGGCTAAAGAGGTGTTCAGGCGTGGGTCAGACTGAAATAGGGTTAATAGGCATAGGCGTTCTTCTGGTAATCCTGATAATGGGAGTGCACGTCGGTTTCGCTTTAATCATCGTAGGTTTTATTGGTTTTGGGCTCATAGGCGGCTTCCAGGGCGCCATCGCTAATCTGGCCATACTGCCGTTTGATAGACTTAACGATTACCATTTTGCCGTGCTGCCACTCTTCCTGCTTATGGGCTCATTTGTCGCCAATAGCGGCATAGGCAGGGAGGCATATGAGATGGCACGCACCTGGCTCGGGCATCTAAAAGGCGGCCTGGGCATGGCCACGGTTTTTGCCTGTGCCATGATTGCCGCCTGTGCCGGTACCAGTGCCGTCGGTGCCATACTCATGGGCCAGGTGGCGTATCCGGAGATGAAAAAGCTGGGGTATAGCAGACAGCTGGCATCTGGATGTATCGCTGCCGGAGGCACGATGGGGATTTTAATACCGCCGAGCATGGGGTTTGTCCTTATCGGTATCCTCACGGAGCTGTCTATCGGCAAGCTTTTTATCGCCGGGATAATACCCGGTATTCTCGAGGCTTTATTTTACATCATTACCATTTTCCTTTTGTGCCGGTTTAGGCCGTCAATGGCTCCGGCAGCGGTTAAAACGACCTGGAAAGCTAAGGTGTTTTCCGTGAAGCTGACCTGGCCGGTGGTGCTTCTCTTTCTCCTGATAATGGGAGGTATCTATGGCGGTATCTTTACACCAACAGAGGCTGGCGGCATCGGAGCCTTCGGGGCGCTGGTTATCGGTCTGGCCAAGAGACAGCTCGGTCTTCATGGCATCTGGGACTCCCTGATGGAGTGCGCGAGGTTGGTCGCCATGATTGTCATCATGCTGGTTGGCGCCTATATGTTCAATGCATTCCTGGCCATTACCCAGATTCCAACTACCATCAGTGAGTTTATCTCAGGATTGCCGGTACCACCCATGGTTATCCTGGTTGCCATCATCATATTCTATATTATATGCGGCATGTTTTTTGATGTTATTGCCGTGCTGGTACTTACCATCCCTATCATGTACCCTTTGATAGAATCACTGGGGTTCGACCCGATATGGTACAGTGTGATTATGGTGAGGATTATAGAAATAGGCATGATCACACCGCCTTTTGGCATCAACCTGTTTATTCTAACGGGAGTTATTGATGAACCTCTGGGCGTTCTCTACCGCGGCATAATACCATTCGTTATAGCTGATTTTTGCCATGTTGCTCTGCTTGTCGCCATTCCTTCGCTCAGCACTTTCTTGCCCAGTATGATGTGATTTCTTTCGCCGTCCTTTCTAAAGCAAAACGTCTTTGTTATCGGATTGTACTATCATTGCTGGCGTTCTGTATATCAGGAATCCATCTGGTCCTGATGCAGCAAGCCGTCGTTAAAAAAGCCTCATTGTTCCGGTGTTCTTCGTTATTCATCAATACAGCTTCCTGATAATACGTTGCTGCAGCTGATTTCCCGACCTTGCAATTTCTGTACAATAGCCCCCCTCATCTTTTTTATTCAGGCCTGGCCGCGCGTATTACTTTCGTGAGGCTAATAAGTAAATTCCACCATACGAAATCAGGGATATCACCGATTACAAAAGTAACGTAGCAGACTAAAGTATTTCATATAAACCAAGTATCACAAATGAATCAAATGTTAGTAATTTGATACTGGTAGGGGCACATGTTTAGAATTATTGGCCGTTTTTTTAAGGTGATAATAATATCTATCCTTGTCGCTGTCGTCGGCATAATGGCCTGCATCTATTTTCTCGATGATTACAGCGCTTACATAGTTAAGAGTAACAGTATGCAGCCAACCGTCAAAAGTGGCGATATGGTGTTTACTGGCCGTCCCGGCCGACCGTTAGTGGGAGATATCGTACCGGGTAGTATAATCACCTTCCAGCGTGATAATGAAATGGTAACCCACCGCGTTGAGGCCATTGAAGGGGATACTGTGTATACCAGGGGGGATGCCCTGGAGGAAACTGACCCATGGACAGTATCCCGCTTTTTTGGTGTAGAGGGATGTTATATGTTCCATATTCCGTATGTAGGCATGATATCCTCTTATATCAAGACCAAGACGGGCTGGTTTGTGTGTGTGATACTGCCTGCCATGTGCCTTGTTGGCTTAATCGTCAGGGAGATAGTCAAGGAGGCCAGGCAGTGCTTCTCATATTATCCCGAAAAACAAAAATAGTATCGGGACCTGAAAAAAACGCGAACTACCTGAAATACAGATAAAAGGAGGACAGTGGTATGAAGAAGATAATGGGGTTGACTATTGCGGCGTTGCTGATTATAGGCTTGGTTGGCGGAGGTACCTATGCCTATTTCAGTGACACGGAGTCCAGCACGGGAAACACGCTATCCGCGGCCACACTGGACCTGAGAATCAACGGGGGAGATGCGGCCGTTACCACCTTTAACGTAAGCAATGTTGCCCCCGGCGACTCAGACTCTGCTAACAGCACGCTGACCAATGTCGGCAGCCTGCTTGGAGAATTCGATGTTGCTACATCAGCCATCACTAATACCCCTTACGCTGGTGGCGGCGAGTTCGATGACGGCACCGGTGATCTGGGAGCCAACGCTGAAATAGCCATGTACATTGATATTGACATGAGCGGTGATGAGAGTGCCGGAGACGTTGGCCTCAAGTCGGACGGGACCACGTACGACCCATCCGTTGCCCTTGACTACGATGTAATTGATAACTATGACACCGAGACCTGGGATGCAGTGGCAAACATGGCTACGACAGTCTCCTACGGCTTCAGAGTCGAGTGGCGCGTGGACACTAGTGTCGGCAATGCTATCCAGGGCGATAGCGTCAGCTTCGATGTTGACTTCGTTCTAGAACAGACTTAGCCTGATTAAGGCTAAGCTGTAAATGGGAGATATCGCAGAATATCGTAGTACTGGTATTATGCGATATTAACATGACTTTAATATAGTTTTCGTTGGCTTACTATACTGCTAATTGAGGCATCAACTCAAGATAGGCTGTCTTCAGGTGTTTTTGACCTGAAGGCAGCTCATGCCGAGGAGGGGGTGAGCCAGGCACCGTTATGCATTCGAGATACTGGCGCTCAGCCATTACCACCTTAATACTGCCGTTGCTGGTTTGCCCGTTCCTTCTACTGTTGCCGACGGGGCAGGCATACGGCGACCCGGTATTAGACCTGGAACTGGATGACCCCGCGGTTATCCGCTGGGATATAAGTAATATTGCACCCGGGGACACCGGCTTGCAGCCCATCAACCTGTATAATACTGGTAATATAACCGGCTATGTCTACATCTGGATAGATGACCTGGTGGATGATGAGGGGGTGAACCCGGAACCTGAGACGGGTGATACCGGCAACCCCGGGGAACTGAGCCATTACATATCCCTGGACATAATCAACGAGGGTATGACCCTTAGAAAGCTCTCAGGTACAGGGCGGCTGATTAATATTGCCCGTCCAATCATGCTTGATTCATTTCCCGCCAGCAGCAATGAGGCTCTTTACATCGTAACCCCACCCGTGGGGGCTAATGAAACACTGGAACTGCAATGGCGGTGGGAATTCCTGCCCACCGCCGGTAACGAGGCCCAGGGGGATACGGTATCCTTCAGCATATACTATATGCTTGGTCCTCAAAAATCCGGTGGTTCCGGTGGTGGTGGGGGAGGCCTTTCTCCCCCGGAAGAAGAACCTGATTCACCACCTTCGGATGTAACGTCCGTCTCTACCGATAACGAGACTACCCCTACCATTCTCGCCAGAAAATATTCATCTGACGACGGCAGGTGTATTATCAGTATACGCGAGAATACGCGGGTGATGACCGAGTCCGATGGCGAACTGCAGTATATTGTTATAGATATCCCTGAGGAAATCCCTCCCGTACCCGAGCCGTTTATATTGATTACACCGGTATACCGGATAATTGTCCATACTGAATATAGTATCAGTGAAGGCACCAGATTAAAACAGCCGGTTATGCTCACTATTTACTATGACACGGACAAAATACCGGAGAATGTCGAAGTATATATTGTCAGCTATAATCCGGATTCCGGCTGGGGCACGTTGGATTCTTTTGGAGACCCCTCCGGTGGCAGGCTAACCGCCTGGATAGACTACCTGAACCTGGTAGCCGTAGTTATCATTGAGGAAGCGGACATTGAGGTTCCTGTAGAGCCGGATATCCCTGTCCCTGAAGATATTCATCCCGCCCCTGAAGTGGAATATATAGGTGCCGATGTACTGGATACAGGAATCACCACGTCTGATAGCCTGGCGCCGCTCAGGCAGGCCAGCCTTGGTGTTGCCGCGTCTGGAAGCGTTGCCATGGCTATATTGGCATTCATTCAAAGACGGCGGCGGGCGCGCACGAAAGGGACCAGCGATAAAGTAAGCTAATAGTAGTAGACCCTCACTTCGTGCAGGGTCGGAGTACTATCGGTATCCGAGGTTAGGGTCGCCCGCCACTGCTTGTACCGCCCTGATGGAAGCCCCACAGTGATTGGAGAAGTGCCCCCAACGACCCCCCAGAAAGGCATAGCATCGCCGGCCCCGAATGGGCTATCGCTGGCCCTCACCTCGAAAGATATATCCGTATTGCTCTGCAGAGTTTCGTCCCAGAACAGGCAGTTCCAGACTGCTCCGGAAATACCTGTATCCAGTACCTGAGAGGCGATTGTGCCCGAGGTGTAGTAAAACCCCGGCTCTCTCAACTGCAGGTCGTCTATATATAGGTAGTCTCTATTTCCCATCTCCGCGTCAAAAACTATGTAAAACTGGTTGTACATGTTATATCCGGAGAGGTCTATGTCATAAAAACGATATATATTATCAGCTTCCCCTTCCACCCATGTCTCTACAGTATCCCAGGCGATACCGTCGTATATATTACACTCGGCGTAATCGCCCGACTCAAAAGAATCGGCCTTAGCCCAGAACTGTAGATGGACGTTGAAGTGCCCGGAGAGGTCCAGCGCCCGGTCGACATAGCCGGTCGAGCGGCTTAATCTGAGGTGATAGTTGCCGCCATGAGGTGTTCCAGTATCCGTAATAATGGCGGCTCCCTGGTCGTACCATGGCCAGAGCCAGCCCGTCCCCCCGTCCCAGCCGCCGCTTTCGAAGTCGTCGGAGGCTATTTGGGTCTGAACCCAGACCGCTGCTATTTGCAGGTCATCAATATTGAAGCAGGCGCCGGTTCCGGATAATTCGGCATAAAACGTGGCGTAAAACTCGCTGGACATGTCCATTCCGGAAACGTCTATATCGTAATAATGGTACGTGTTGTCATCATCCCCGTCCACCCATGTCTGCACGGTGTTCCAGTTGGTGCCATCATAGACACTGCACTGGACGTAATCGGAACCCCCGAAGGTATCCGCCTTGGCCCAGAACTGGAGACGGGCGCCGGTCATTCCCGTCATGTTTGTAGGTCTGGCGATGTAGTAATAATTGCCGTTTGACGGCATTTGCACATGATAGCTGCCGCCGTGAGGTGTTCCGCTTGTCGTAACGCTGGGGTTGTTTTCGGTCCACCATTCCCAGAGCCAGCCCGTGCCGCCGGACCAGTCGCCGCTCTCGAAGTCATCGGAGGCCACAACACCCTGCGTACTCTGTTCATCCAGTATAACGTTATCCGGACTTGAAGAGGTGTCCACCTGCTCTGTCACTCCGTCTTCAAAGTGTGTCCGGGTGGTTTGTGTCCACAGGTCGGCGCTCCAGGCCAGGCAGCTGTTGCCGGCGGCTGTTTCTAAATCAATGCAATAGGCTGTAGTTGTAGCCAGGCCATTACCGGCAATAAGTGCTATTACCAGTGCTACTATCAGTAATGCTGGTATTATTCGCTTATTTACTATTATTTTCATATCCAACGCCTTCAGTGCTGGACAATGGTCATATTCTAAGCCTGTTCCAGAGTGAAGGTGATATCAAATACGCAGCTATCGCTCTGAGCCTGGTCATCGTTGGCGTCGGTTGGGAAGCTGTACTCAACCATAAAATCAAGGTTGTCCGCGCCAGCCATGGTGGGCATTCCATCAGCAGACTCCCAGTCAACGCTGTCATAGCTGTTGATGTCGTCGTACGCTTCCGGTGGCACGGAACTGCCGGATACCCAGTTAACGACAGTGCCGTCTGACTTCAGATATATGTCGCCGCTGTCCCAGCCGCCCGACCTGTTCATATCCAGCCAGACAGCTATGTCGACGAAGTCGCCGAGTTCGCCCTCGGTGCTGCCGGTTGTCGTATCCCCGGCCGCTTCCTCCGGCTCGATACGGGTATTTTCATAATTCGTGATTGTGCCGATTTCTACTTTGAATGTGCCACTGATATTGCCGAGATTGCTGACTGTCCAATCGGCAGCATTACCGCTATCACCAGGTTTCAATTGGGTGCCGATATCTATCGACTCTGTACATGGGTCTGTCGCTCCAACCTGAAGGTTCAGAGTCCCGATAATCAGGGTGTTATTCTGGCTCGTCTCGCTATCACTAAAAAGAGCCCACGTTCCACCACCTGCTATTGTTGTAATTAATAAAGCAGCCAGGGTTAGTCCTATAATTTTTTTCATTTTAAGCCTGCTTTTTGATATTAGCAGCCGTCATAAACGCAACGAGGCCTGACCCTGTCAGGGCCTTTTTCTTTCAGCTCATTTTGTTCCCGCTACGCGGGTTAATTAATCATATCAAGCGTAGTACTATAGTAAATGAAGGCTATACCTCATTTGATGTAAGGGTAAACCCTGACATGCTCCCGATGTCCCTGAATGCTGTGAAAACGCTGGAGGATTATAGTGATGCCGCTGGCAAATAATCAATTTGGAGTGAGTTGGTTATGTGCCGCCGCGATGGCATGGATGCGTATGGAATATTACTTACAGGAGTTCTTGATGTTATCCTGTAAAGTGCCTCTTCAGTCTCTCGCCGGCGACCTCTGGTGGCAGGATGCAGATATTCTCGTCCTGCAGTATCTGGTAGTAGAACTGGTCACTGGTCTCAATGGGTGAATAAAGGAGGAGCCCGCGTGGCGTAATACGGACATGCGCCCAGAAATTGTCTTTATCAAACCCCGAGTAGGTAGCCAGATTGAAACTGAGCAGGTTTAGTTCGTCCAGGTAACCGAATACCTTGAGCAGTCCGGCGGTGAGGTCATGCAGGTCGTCTTCGGACAATTCTGTAATGGAAGTCTTTCCCGGAAATATCGCCAGCACGTCCGAAAGGCGCCCTTTGGGCATAAAGCTGGTAAGCCAGCAGCTATTCCCGATAGTGCCGGCATATCTTTCCCCTGTCTGCCTCTCCTGCTCTATCAGGTCGCTCCAGTAATTTGTCCCTGTCTTCTCGTAATACCTCCGGGACGCTTCCAGGACCTGTTTTTGGTAGTAGGTGGGGAAATAGCCGGCGTTGCATTGAATGTGGGGATGGACAAGGCTGCCCCCTGACGCAGGCATGTAGTTCCATGCCATGAAGCTGTATTTCACCTTTGGGTCGTACTCCTGGACTCTCTTGATATACGAATGTGCCGCCAGCAGGGCGTTGAATACGGTATCCGGGGTGAATTCATCCAGGGAAATAAAGTGCTCGTCGGAAATCACCACCACGGTGCTGTAGATATCATACGGGTTGATGTTCGGAAAGGCGAAAGCCCTGCCGATGCGGATATTGCCTTCCGGTATAAGTTCCGCCGGGAATCCGGGGATGATTTTCTCGACAAGGGGAGGGCAGAAAGGGCACGTTAGTTCCCGTGAACGCTGTTCGAGCTCCGTCAGGTTCGGTCGGATAATCCTCTCCATGTTAAACTGGACCAGCCGGCAGGATTCCCCCGTCAGCGGGTCGAAGCGGAATTCCACGGGGATAGCGACCTCGCCTAGCTCGCCTGAGCTGTCGCGCTGCAATAGCCTTGACGGCGTTATTTCGCGTCTGAATTGAATGGGACTGAATCTGGCTGATTTCATATAAGCTGTTTCACGATGCTGCTTATCTGCTTGAACTTGTCCCCTTTAGCTACCTTCAGCAGTTCGAACAGTGCCATCTCCGTGGTGGTCGGGCTGATACCGGCGTTAGTCATCCGCGTCAGGCAGACCTCCTTATTCTGCGGGTCCCTTGAAGAGATGCAATCAACAACCACCTGGACCCCGTAGCCCTTGCCGAGCAAGTCCATGGCCGTCTGGTAAACGCAGACATGGGCTTCGATGCCGGCGATGAGCACCTGCTGGCGCTTCAGCGACTCCAGTTCCTGCCGGAAGCGCTCATCATCCCAGCAGCTGAAGCAGAACTTGTCTATGGGCTGAACATCGGGCAGGAGCTCGGTTATCTCCGGCAGTGTTGGCCCCAGTCCCGCCGGGTACTGCTCGGTCATGATTACCGGTATGTCGAGCACACGCACTCCTTTTATCAGCTTCAGCAGGTTCTTGGTGAGCCTTTCCTTGTCCGGCATAACACGGGCCAGTCTATCCTGAAAATCAATAACCGCCAGGACGGTATTATCAACGGTAAGCATCGCCGGTACGCTCATGATTATTATGCCTAAATCGGATTGATTTGACTGCTCTTCTCTCACCCGGACAACGTAATCAGTATAGATACTTGCCTGCCTTATGTCAAAGTAGAGGGAGTTCAAATGCAGGCTTGCGGTAAACTGGCCCGATTAACAGGCCATTTAATTATTCCTCTAGGAACTCGGGTTGAAACTTCACAACACTCTTCCGTCCCCCCAGCGTCCCCTCCCGGAGCTCTAGGACCATCCAGGCCTCGTCCGGGACTTCAAATTCACACTCGATACCTCTCGCTCTGGCGGGTACGAAGCCGAAGCGTGGATAGTAATTAGCGTGTCCCAGTAGCACTATTATTTCGTGACCCAGAGTTCGGCATTCTTCCAGGCCGCTGTGGACTAACCGTGAGCCGATTCCCTTCCTCTGGAATTTCGGCAGGACGGACATGGGACCCAGGGCTAACGCGGCAAAGCTCGATGGTTCCGATTCAATGGTCACCGGGCTGAACAATATATGACCGACAACGCTGCCGTCGATATCGGCGACCAGCGAGAGCGTTACCGCGTTACGCTTTCGTAATGCATCAACAATGTCGGCCTCCTGTTTCCCCCCGAAGGCCTGTTCGTTGACATCACGTATAGCGTCAAAGTCTTCCGGTGTTTCCCGTCGTATTGATATCATTATTTTCTATTCGTTCTTAAAGGCTAGACCGGCCGAAGTGTCCCGGCGAAGACCTGCCAGGCCAGCGCTGATTTCGCGATGAGGCTCAGCAGCACGTACATCCTCTCGCCGAACAGATAGTCGCGCCACGCCCCGACCTTCTTATACTGCAATACCATGTTGAGCGCGAAGCTGAAGAAGAATACGAAGAGCGTCGGCAGAATGACGTACACGAAAGTGGGCACTCCTTCGCCAGCCTGGGCTAGCGAGCCGAAGAAATAGATGGCGATGGCAATCCAGGGCGCAATGCCAGCTATGCAGCCGATAACGTAAGAAGTCCAGTTCGTTTTCTCAGTGACCTGATTGTGCACCTCCATCATCAGGCCACACAGGTTCATCACGCCGGTGAGCACAAAGGCCATGATGAGTGCGGCAAGGTCGTAGACCCCGCACAGCATGCCAATCAGCACAATCATCAGGGAAGCGCTCAGGGAGTATTCGTACCAGCGGGCGTAGTTGATGCCTCTCTTCAGGTTGTTTACGTACCAGCCGAACGTGCCGGGAGACGATATAACGAAGTGGGCGACGGCCGACAGGAGCAGGAATATAGCTACCATGATACCCAGGGGTAGATTCGTCAGCGTATCTATCACCGGCCATAGTTTCCCGATTTCCTCATTATATGTGACCAGTGATGTGGTAACCGGCAGTGTGAAGTCATTGCTCAGGATGATAATGAAAACGGCCTGGGCAAGGTGTAGAAAGCCCATCAGGATATTGTAGATACGCAGCCTTGTAAACTGAGGTTCCCAACTCATTTTGGTGTCCTCCTTTACCCTGATACTACGCGTTTATGTAGTTGCATAGTCTAGAGGAAAACGGCTAAAAAGTCAATAGCTTTTCTATTTTGTCTTTTCCCACCCGCCGCCCTCATATCATCTGCGGCTTATCCCTTTAATATTCCCCCCCCACCAAGTTTCCCCCTTTGAAAAAGGGGGATTAAGGGGGATTTCTATAGAGAGGTCATAAAATCAAGGGGGTGAGGTAGATTAAACAGCATTTGCTGTGTTATATTACTCAAATAGTATTAATTGACTATTGCAATATGGGTTATCTCATTATATAATATAGCTGGTGGTTTTCAGTCTAGGTTATCATAAATGCAATTAAATTACATTATCCCGACCCGGTTACGGATGACCTTAGCTCTAACCAACTATTGAGGAAAGGAGGTCATCCGTTGAGTTTCGAGGATAAATCACTCCAGTGTTCCGATTGTGGAGCTACCTTCACCTTCAGTGCTGAGGAACAAGAGTTCTTCCAGTCCAAAGGCTATACCAATGAGCCCAAGCGGTGCCCGGCTTGCCGTCAGGCAAGGAAGTCAGAGCGCTACGGTTCTGGTGGTGGCTACGGTTACAGGCCACGTCAGATGTTCCCGGCTGTCTGCGCCGAGTGTGGCAAGGAGACAGAAGTACCTTTTGAGCCGCGCGAAGGCAGACCCGTATATTGCAGCGATTGCTACAATAAAATCAGGCAGAACCGATAGCACCTAATTTACCCCGGTAACATATACAGGCTAAGATAAGCCCGCTATTATATGTGGTTAGGGGAAGCGTGTCTCATAAGGCAAAGGACTTGAGCCAGGTTCTAAGGAAACCTAGCCATTGTAGAGATATAGTGGGTCTTTATCGGTGATGAGTCTATGCTGATTCGCCATGGCGTCCCTTATATATAAAGGTAAGGCGAACATGCCTTGGTGAGTCAGACCGTCATACAACTTCAATCCGGTCAGCGACCTGGCGGCAAGTCTATTGTCCACCTCTTCGGGGGACAGTAAAGTAGGGTCAGGTTTCAATGAGGCTATGCAAAATCCCCACGGACCCCCGAAACATGGCATATGTGCTTCGTATGGAGTTACTATCGGGAAAACGCTTTTCAGCGTGTTATTTACGGCCGTAAAGTTCAGCAGCTCGTTTAGAGAAGCTGAGCCAGCCTGAACCACAATCATGCCATTATCGGTAAGCCTCTCACGCACTGTCTGGTAAAATTCCTTCGTATACAGTAAATAGGCCGGGCCCTCCTCTATGGGGTCCGGTAAATCTATAATGATTACGTCGAACTTGTCGTTAGACTTCGCCAGGTAATCCCTGGCATCGACATGATGCAGCTCGGTTCGTCTATCTTCAAAAGCGCCGCGGCTGTGGTCGGGCAGGTATCTTCGGCTGAGGGCAATCACCTCCTCGTCGATATCCACCATCACCACCCTTTTCACCGTTTTATGGTATAAAACCTCCCTCAGGGTTGCGCCTTCACCGCCCCCCGCGATGAATACAACCTCCGGGACGGGATGAGTTATCATCGCCGGCTGAGCCAGCGCTTCGTGATAGATAAACTCGTCCGCCTCGCTGGACTGAATTTTGCCGTCCAGCACCAGGCACTTCCCGAAGTTGCTGCTGCGGACAACCTGGACAGACTGGTATTTCGTCTGCCCGGTATACAGTACCTCTTCGAGACGGTGCAGCTGCACGAAATTATCATTTATGCTATCGCGTAGCCATTTATCAGGGTCAGTGTTCATACCTTTATCCGTGTTCTAAACGGTTACTAAAAGCCCTCTTTGTATTTCCATAAAAGACGGGTTTTCGGCCCCGAGCTTCTCTATCAATACCTCGGCCGCTTTTTCAGGGTCGACGGCGGTACCGCAGGTAAAGATGTCAACCGCGGCATACCTGTATTCCGGCCAGGTATGAATGGATAGGTGAGACTCCGCGATGACCACCACCCCGCTTACTCCCTGGGGACTGAACCTGTGGAAGGAGTCGCCGAGTACCACGGCGCCGCATTCAACGGCCGCCGAGACCACCGCATCTCTGAGAAAGCCCAGGTCATTTAATGCCTCCTTGTTGCAGTCTTGCAGATCGATAAGTAAATGTCTTCCTAGTGCATTCAATCACCTGCCCCCCTTTTAAGATTTTTGATTTCCCTGTCTCGTTAACCGTGCCGGGTTGCCATAAGACGGCAAGCAGAATTGTATAACAGTTGGCCTGTTTTTATCAACAGTAGACTAAATGAAAAAGTCCCAGAGCTATATTACCACCCCAGGAACCTCCCTCACTTCCCCGTTGTTAAGGAGCAAGGAAACGCGGCTAGTCGCGGATGACGCTTAATCTGGATTCTTTTTTACATGTCCTTTCCTGTCCGCTATAATACGGCCTTGAGATCCAGATTCTGTTTCATGATATCGGCGAGCTTTTTCAGCTTCTGCTCCTGGTTGAATCTGGATTTGCTCAGGGCATCTTCGATGCCGGCCACTATGTCGCTGGTTTCTGTCCCGGTTAAAACTATCGGAATGCCCCGGCTCTCCGCTTTCTGGAGGACATTGTAGATGGGCGGCTCGTTGCTGCCGGTGAGAACGAGGCACCTCGTTGACGTTTCCAGGGCCGCCAGCTGCATGTCGGGGCGGTCCTGTCTGATGACGGCAGCCTTGTTGCTCTTACGCCCGAAGTAGTCCAGGCCGGAGTCGACCACCATTGCCCCCAGCATGAAATTCTCTATAAGTTCTGCCGACTTCTCGGCGTTGTTCAATATCTTCCCCTGGATATTGTCGGCCAGCTCGCCGACACTGATGGCGAACAGGACCCTGTTTTCGGGAAGAACACCCAGCAGATTTATGCCTGCCTTGCTGAACTCAGCCGCGGCTGCTTCCTGGGCGCTCTTTAGCTGACTCTCCGGCACCTTGTTCACTACTATGCCCAGCAGGCTCTTTCCGAATCCCTTATAGCTTTCGATGAAGCCGGAGGCCTGCCCGGTATAGGCTTCCACGGCGATTACCTTGGCATTCAGGTTCCCGGCTATCTTGCTGGCGTTCTCTCCCAGCCTGCCCTCGACGATTACTATATCCTTGCCCTGGGCTGCTCTGTCGCAGACTTCTTTTATCTTTGAGGTATCGTCGGCTGGCGGACAGAGGGAATCGGCCGCCTCCGGCAGGTCGAGTACCTGCTTCATAAAGGCGACATCGCCAACGCATGTACCGGCATCAAGAAGCTTTAGATAGCCCACCTTCTTCCCCTCCCCCTGCATATAGTTGCCCAGACCGGCGCAGATGGCGGTCTTGCCCGCCGCTTCTTCCGCAGAGACTACATATAAAACGCCCAAGCTTCACCCCCGGCTAGATTTTATTAATTTGAATAAACCGATATATTATAATCCTTTGGGGCAGATTCGTAAAGTGGCAAACATGGGCCTCTCCCTTTCGTAAAGGGAGACTGAGAGGGATTTAACCTTCCCCCGTTCCCCCTCCCCTTGAGATATCTATTCCCACCCGCCGCCCTCTATCATCCACGGTTTATCCTTTTTGATAGATGAGTAAATGGGTAAAGCGTATATAGGGATGTGCGGAACTATATTTTACTTAATTGTAAAGGATAACTTGATGGTAGGAATAAAAGGGATTATTACTTTGGTGGTGTGACATGACACCAATTGAATGCTTCATCTTTAAGGGTGAAACCATATTTTTCTCTCAATACATCTTTTGCTATTGGGGCGATTGATTCTTGGCAATTAAAAGGGGCAAAAATATGACCTTGCCATCTATTTGTGTCATATAAACCAACCCATTCAGCAATCGGAAATACATCAGGTAAATCAACTGAATCACCATTTGGATAGAGTATTTTTGATTCTTCAACATCTCTGCCGGTTTTGGGATTGTTAGGTAAGTCAATCCAAATCTGCTCAGGCATTACTTTAATATTCTCTTTATTAGCTCTTTTACATATTTCATGAGCCGTATTTCTTAATTCTTGCCACTGTTCGAAAGTTTCAGTCCCCCTAAATTTTAATAAATTCTCAAAAGAAGTTGGGTCATCAACCGTCCTGTAGTTCAGAATCGCTACTCTGTTTAATAATCTCCTGAACACTAAGTCGTGGAGAAGCCTATGTAGTGGGTCATCCTCCTCTAGGCTCATACCTATTCCTATAAAGTCAACATCATTACCCCAAAGGAAATCCACAGGTTCTTTAAAACTGATTTTCTGGCGAGCTAGAACAATCCGGCTATCATGATTATTGATATACTCAATAATACCATGAAACATACAATCGCAAGCTCGAATTTTATGATGATGATAAAGCATAGGATACAACATGAACCGACTTACCAATATTTGTTCCAGTGGTGTAACCCCGGTGTATAAAACACTGAGTTTATTCCACTCAACTCCATCTAATATTATTTTTACCACATCGACTGCATATTTCAACCGTTCCAAATCTATGGTTAATGGGAGACCACTGAACTGCGCGTCTCTGTGTATGTAGTCGATTTTGTCAGAGTCCAGAATGCTATAAAGGAAATCTGCTTTGTATTTGAATGCCGGCTCTTCTTTACCTATAATTAAATTAGCAATTTCTTGTAAGCCATCTTCACTGCCAGTTACTTTTTTGTAGTATATCCTAAACGGTTCGCTATTTACGATTAAATAAGATAATAGTTCATGCCCAGCTATACCTTCAAATTCGCCCCCTGGCTCTATAAAATGTTGGATATCAGGCATTAGTGCATATAGCGTTTCACTACAATGAGAAAACAAACCATGCCCTAAATCATGGAATAAAGCTGCTAAACGTATTATCTCTATGTCCTCTGGATTTAAAGTGTTCTCCCGACCTTGTTTAAGCTGTTTATTCCTAACCTCTTCTGCAAATTTGGATATTTGTGATACTACCCCTAAAGTATGCTCAAACCTTGAATGAGCACTTGTTGGATAAACTGTATATGCAAATCCTGTTTGGTGAATATATCGTAATCGTTGGAATAATGGGGTATCAAGAAACGCTATTTCTTTCGGATTGTATAAGTGAGTGCCCCAAACAGAATCATGAATTACTTTACCACTTCGATAAGAACGTGCTGTATCCGGTAGATAGGTAGATACAAATTTTGATATTGATGTAACTAATTTATTATTTTCATCCAAAGTTCATCTATTTGAGCACTGATTGAACGTGCTCAGCTATGGTAGACATTTGCTTGATATCTTCTTTTGAAGCTTTAGACTTCACGTTATTTTCAAAATAATCATTTAGTTGCTCTGTTAGTAAATAAATGTTTAATTTTGGATTATTTCTCTCTAGTAATAAACACGACGCTAAGTTACTTGTAGCTTGGTCTAGTGTGGAAGAATAAGGAAACATACCACGAGTATCGAATTTAAAAGAATCTAGAATAGACACTCCCTTTTCCCTCATTTGGTAAAAAGCAGTATGTATCTTTCTCTTTCGGCTTGGTATTTCGTCTATTTCATAGGCATCGTGTAGATAATATAGAACTCCACTTAATATATCAGTTGGTAGAAGTTGCATTTTAGTGTTCATCCCTAAACTCCTATTGATAAAATAAAATAGCACAAAGAATTCTCATTGTGCTATTACAATTTCAACCTATTTAATGTTAACACAAACACAACTGCTACTTCAAAAAAGGCAGTGCATAATAAAGATTGCTTTATTGTAACAATGCGTTACCTAAATGTCAAGACTACCTACTGTTTTTGCCTACATTACCCACACACTTAATAAGCAATTTAAATTAGTCTTGCCCTACCCTATTGTCCTGTGATTTGCTTATTCTCCTCCCTCACTAACGTATAGGGGCACGGTGGTGGGGGCTATTCCCGGCCCTCGCCGTAGGTGACACGAGGGCGGTTGGGTGGGAAAAGATAACTACCTATTGGGGATGCGGGCGGTGGGGCAGCCAAAGTCTCCTCCTTTCATACATATTCGCCCCCATCTAAAAAGGGTAGCGTGGTATTTATGGCCTCAGAGGCTGCCGCGATCGGATTCAGACCTATTTCTACGTATAGCTTATCGGAGCCCGTTAATAAACCGTCAAGGGAGCGGATTAAAAGTCTTCCCATAGTAATTTTCTTTAGTACTTATGTTCCGTCAAGAATCATGAGTTATTATCTCACCGCTTTAATCCCAGCATAACGCCCGCAGTTAAAGCCTTCACCCAGCCGGCACCATGCACAGCTGTCCGGCACTTCTTCCGTTATCATAAGCTGTGATTCGCACTTTCCGCAGAGATATTCCTCACCGGGTTTCATGGGGCCGTCACACGGCGTGATGGTCATGGGACAGAGCTGGATGCAGTAATCACACCCTTTGCAGAACTCCTCGCGCATGTTAAGGGGGCGCTCCACATGGCGGTTTTTCCCCCGTCCGACAAAGCCGATGGCGTTGGCATGCCAGATTTCTGCGCAGGCGCGGACGCAGCGTCCGCATAAAACACAGTTGCTGTTCCTGAATGGATAGCGAACCTTCTTGACACCGCAGCGAACGGCGATATCCTGAATAGCGCGTGAATTCGGGGCCTCTGCAACAAGTAACTCGGCAATATTATGGCGAAGCCTCTTGATTCTATCTGTGTTGGTTCTGATTACCATCCCTTCTTGCACTTTCAGTGTGCAGGAGGTAGTTACCTCCGAGCGGCCATTGCTGACGTGCTCGACGATACAGAGCCGGCAGGCTCCAATGTCTGAAAGACCCGGTACATGGCACAGGTGGGGGATACAGATGCCGTATTCTATAGCTACTTCAAGTACGCTGGACCCCTTAGGGGCCTTAATATCAGCACCGTCAATGTTAACGGTTACATAATGCAACATGCTTCACCTCGTTATTTAACCTGAATTGCCTCAAACTTGCATTCACTTCGGCAAATCCCGCATTTCTGGCACAACTCGGGATTAATTACATGCGGCTCTTTTTTCTCACCGCTGATGGCACCATGTATGCACGCCTGCTTACAGACTCCACAGCCGGTGCATTTCTCCGGGTCTATGGAATACTCAATGAGAGCCTTGCATACGCCAGCAGGGCATTTCTTATTATAAATGTGTTCTTCGTATTCTTCGCGGAAATAGCGCAACGTGGAAAGCACGGGATTGGCTGCGGTCTTCCCCAGCCCGCAAAGCGATGTTTGAGTAACCGTGTCAGCTAATTCTTCGAGGAGGTCTATCTGTTCGGGAGTACCACGACCTTCAGTGATATCAGTGATAATCTCGAGCATGCGGTCGATTCCCAAACGGCAGGGGACGCACAAGCCGCATGACTCGTCCTGTAAGAATGTAAGAAAGTATTTGGCCACGTCCACCATACAGGAGCTTTCGTCCATGACTACCATACCGCCAGAGCCTACCATTGAGCCTGCCTCGTAAAGCACGTCGAAGTCCACGGGCAAGTCAAATTTATCAACGGGCAGACAACCGCCGGAAGGGCCTCCAGTCTGGACCGCTTTAATAGATTTGCCATCCGTGGCTCCACCACCGATATCGAATACGATATGTCGTATAGGTGTACCCATGGCAACTTCGACAAGTCCGGTATTTTTAATACGACCTGTGAGCGCAAGGATTTTTGTTCCCTTGCTTCCTTTCGTTCCCTTAGAAGCGAACCATTTGGCGCCGTTTAGAATTATGGACGGTACGTTAGCCCATGTTTCGACATTGTTGAGTGTCGTCGGTTTGTGCCACAGACCGTCAACAACAGTGTGTACATCCTTGGGGCGCGGTTCGCCGACTTTACCCTCCAGCGAAGCCATGAGTGCGGTCGATTCCCCACAGACAAAGGCACCTCCGCCCCTGGCAACGTCAACGTCGAATGAAAATGATGAACTCAGGATATCTTCACCGAGGAGACCGAACTTTCTGGCCTGCTGTACGGCTAACCGGGCATGTTTTACCGCCAGAGGGTATTCATTACGGACATAGATATAGCCCTTGGTGGCGCCAACAGCATAGGCACCAATCATCATACCCTCAAGGACCAGATACGGGTTGCCTTCCAGCACACAGCGGTCCATGTAGGCGCCGGGGTCGCCTTCATCCGCATTGCAGATGACGTATTTCTCATCACCGGATGCTTCGTAACACTCTGTCCACTTACGCCCGGTTGGGAAACCACCGCCACCCCGCCCCCTCAAACCTGATACCTTTATTTCGTGGATGATTTCCTCAGGAGATAAGCTATTGATAGCTTTAGCCAGCGCCGTATAACCACCGACGGCGATGTAATCCTCTATTGAGCAGGGATTGACCTCTTTGTTCCGGGACAACAACTGGCGGTCCTGGGCGATGTAGAAAGGAATTTCCGACTCGGTACGGATTTTTTTACCGGAAACCGGGTCGGTATAAAGCAACCTTTCTATAATTTCACCGTCTCGCAGAGTCATGGTTACGATGTCATGAGCATCTTCGGGAGTCACATGACAATAAAAGATGTTGCCGGGTTCTATTACCATTATTGGGCCCTGCTCACAGAAACCGTGACATCCGGTGACACGTAAATGGACCAGGGCATCCATTTCCTGCGTGATTAATTCCTGATTTATAGTATCGATAACATCCTGGCTGCGTGATGCCTTGCAGCCCGTACCGCCACATATGATGATTGTTTTATTTATCTTCTTTCTATCGAGGAGAAGCTGCTTCTGCGTAGTCTCCAGGTCTTTTCTCGTAGCCAGCCTGTGCATGCTTGACCTCCTCTTTTTCCTGGCGGCGAAGCGAGTTTATCATTTTCTGGAGCTTCGCCGGAGTCATGTGATGTCCGAGAGTTCCATTTTCAGAGGCAATCGGCCCCAGGGCGCACGCTCCCAGGCAATTCACGTTTTCGATAGAAAACAAACCGTCGTCGGTTACCTCGCCGGGCTGGATACCTAGTTGGCTTATGGCCTGATCCAGAAGGATTTGGGAACCACGCACATGACACGCAGTCCCATTGCATATTGTTATCACGTATTTCCCGGATGGCTTGAGTTTGAAAGCCTTATAGAAGGAAGCCACCCGGTAGACCTCAATAAGCGGTACGCCCAGAGTTTTCGATATTTCTCTCATAGCTTCCTCGGGTATATACCCATAATTTTCCTGCACGTCGTGCAGCACTTCGATTAGTTGATGGGGCTGGCTGTTACGTCCTTTCAGTATAGATTCCAGCTTTGACAGATTCATGGAAACCTCCCTTGATAAATCTAAAGAAGATTTAATGGTTGACTTTACCCATTTTATAAGGTAATCTAAGGTTAATAAATACTGAATAAATACTGGTATATTGCCTATAATAAATGGTTATTTTCATTATCTGATTAGTGCCAGTATTTTGCCTATTTTATATAGGCAAAAAGGAGGTATTTATGGCTAAAAAGAAGGCTGTATCAAACGATAATAGTGATGATATAACGTTCCCTAGTACCGAATTGGCCCGGCTATGGCGAATTCCGTTCAGTGATGAGACCGAGCTACTAAAGGTTGAAAACGCGCTCCGCGAGCGCATAAAGGAGCTGAACTGCCTCTACGGGGTATCACAGCTGGCTGAGCGTAACTTTAACTCCCTCGACAATCTGCTGGAAGAACTGGTCAACTTTTTACCACATTCATGGCAGTATCCGGATATTACGTGCGCCAGGATTGTCTTTAAAGAAAAAACATACAAGAGTGAAGGATTCAAAGTCACGGAATGGCGGCAGTCTTCACGGATTTATGTTTACAGCGAGCCGGTAGGTGAAGTGGCTATGTTCTATCTGGAAGAATGCCCGCCTGCTGATGAAGGCCCTTTCCTTGCGGAAGAACGCGCTCTACTGGATGCACTGGCGGACCAGATTGGCACTATCGCGACACGTATTTCTGCCGAACTGGAATTGCAGGATATCAACAAACAACTGAGCCTGGAGCGGAAGGCCTTACAGGAGTCGAACACGGCTCTTCGAACGGTTTTAGCTAGGATCGAGGAAGAAAAAAATGAAATTTACCGAAATATAAAAACGAACGTCGATAAAGTCATAATGCCTATTCTACTTGCTCTCGCCGTGGAAGTACCTCAAACACAAAGTAACTATATCGAGATGCTCAGGACGAACCTGGAGGAAATTACATCACAGTTTGTCCGGCATTTATCGAATTCATATCATTCTCTGACACCGACGGAAATCACGATTTGCAATATGATTCGTAACGGACTGAGGACCAAAGAAATAGCCCAGGTTAGAGCAGTATCTATGGCCACTATCAACCGTCACCGGGAAAATATAAGGAGAAAGCTCAAAATCACCAATAATGATGTAAATCTTACTACGTACCTGCAGTCAAGTATGTGGGAAGAGGAGACGAAGTTTTAGATGGATGGAGCTTTTACTCTAGTTTCTACCTGCAAAATATAAGAGCATCAATTACATGATTTCGTCTTCGTGCTTAGCAGTTGGTAAAGTCCAAGAGAGCGGCCAAACAAACGTCAGGATTATAGTATGTTGTTCAATGAATGTTTGGAGCTATTATCGTCGCTGGGGGGAGAAGTGCACCTTCTAAGCAAATGTGTTCTAACAATTTACTAGATTGCGACCTTAGTTGAACAAAATGCAAATAAGTATTGTTAAGAAAAGGTAAGATAAGTGAGGTTGACAATTCATTTATGAGGTAGTACTATAGTCCTGTTATAACTCAGTTATGAAGTAATAAAATAGTCTTTCTGTTCCAGCGGTCGCTTCCGATAAGTAAGGGTCTAGTCTTACACCATGGCGGTTACTAGATACAGCCAATCCGAAGCTGGACTCACATTTGAACCAGCTCATCTCAGCGGAGGTTTCTGGAAAAGCTGCCAGTTCCGCCCATGATAATAATATCAGGTTAGAACATGGCAGTGTAAGGGTAGTCGTAGAATGCTTACCAGGCCAGATTGACACGGTCACTATAGCATCGCATAACCTGGGGACTATAGAAACCATTTATGGTGACCAATAGACCGTCCCGCCTCTCGCGAGATGCTAGCTCTCGCTAAAGCCAAACATCCTCCCTTTGAAGCCATCCTGGTATGGAAACTTAACCGTTTTGCGCGCAACCGGCTTGATTCTATTACCTACAAAAAGCTACTGCGGGAAACGATGGCGATAAAATACGCTATAAGCTGGAGCCCGAACCAGAAGACTCTATGGCGATAAGAACCATTCGCACCATATTCAGCCTGGCAGCCAAGGGGCAGGGCTGCAAGGAAATAGCTAAAATCCTTAACCGGGGACTACTCCGCACCGGCAACGGCAAGCCCTGGGGTGCGACTACAGTACATAAGATACTGAGTAACGAGGCTTACTGTGGGAGTCTGGTCTGGGGCGGAAGGCTCGGACATACTGCCATCCATAGTGGCCTGCCTCCGGTGAGGGTAGAAAACGCCTGGCCCGCCATCATTGACAAGGAAACCTATTCTTTGGTAAGGCAGAAAATGGCAGTTGATGCCCCGGAGGCGGTTCACCCCAGGGTAGTCCCCAGTTTTTATCTGCTCAGTGGTTTAATCTACTGTTCCTGTGGAAGAGCCATGATTGGACGAAGTGCTAAGTCACATCGTTATTATTACTATGTCTGTAGCAGGAGTCATAAACAAGGGAAAGAAGCCTGTAGTGCTAGGAGTCTCCCCAAAAAGAAACTGGAAAATCTGGTTATTGAACAAATCAAGTCCAAAATACTGGCTCCGGAATGTCTGGAGGAACTGGTAAGGCTGGTTAACGCAGAACTGGACTCGGCTAACATCCTGTTTAAAGATAAACTGGATGCCATTGATATTGAGCTAATAGACGTTGGAATCCGGTTATCTAAACTGTACGACGCCCTGGAGACAGGCAAGTTCGATTTAGACGATCTGGCTCCAAGAATCAAAGAGTTAAAAGCGAAACAGGATGAATTGAGTAAGCTTAAAGTTCAGACTGAAGCTGATATGGTCGTCGCGGGAGTGCAGCATTTGGACGTGGAGATGGTGAAATCCTACGCTCAGGACCTGAGAAGCCTCTTGGAAGAAGCCGATTTTACCCTGAGTAAAACCTTCCTTCGGTCATTCGTGAAGCGCATTATCATAGAGGGAAATAAAGCTAAGATTCAATACTGTTTACCCATGCCACCGGATGGAAAGAGAACACAATGGGTGGGAGTTCTGAGGTGGTCCCCAAAATTCGGACAGGTGGTTAAGAGCGGGTTCTGCTCCTATAATGAATATGGAATTAGGAGGAGAACATGAAACAGAACCGAAGGAAACACACCCCATCGTTCAAAGCCAGGGT